>Virginia_p1__coassemble_790_pt1 | contig 37564 bp, 28 predicted proteins | sample Virginia_p1__metabat2_high_PE_023 | metagenome-assembled genome bin Virginia_p1
CCGAAGATGTTTTTACGTCCTGCGGCAGCCCATTCGTCTACATATTCAGCCATTGTAGAAGAAGGGGTGATGGGGTAGATAGCAGCTACTTCTGAGAACATATACGAGATATGTGCAGCAGCTTGGTTACCATCACAAGTGATAAATTTCTTCTGTTTAGTCATAACTAAATTAATATTTAAGTAAAAAAGTCATTTATTTTCAATATAAAAAACCGAACATCCACAATGGTATCTGGTTGCCTCGGCCTATCTCAGCTTTATGCAATGCATAGGTCACATTGGGATTGTTCTTTATTTTGGCCCCTTCCAGGCAAATTTTGAATGGCATGACCTCGTCTACTATAAAAGATAGGTTCTTGTCCCCTTTGTGCAGTTTATGGTCTTTCCATAGAGTGTTTGCAAAGAAAGTGTCGAGTACATCTTGTTCTTCCACCTTGACCGGATAAATGGAGTACATCAGGTTGGAGTTGTGCATCATTATCTTGGACGGCTTCTTCGGGAATTCTTCTCCTTTGGGATAGACCAGATTAATGAGGCGTGCATCTGCCAGATACTTAATGTAGTTCATGACCGTTGCCCGAGATGTCTGTATGTCGCTGGCCAGTTGACTTACGTTGGGAGCCTTCGGACCGTCGACCGCGAGCAAATATAGTAATTTTTTTATTTTTGAAAGATATTTAAGTTCGATTTGTTTCAGAAGCAGGATATCTACTTCTACCATCATGTTCATTGTCTTCAGCAAATTCTCGGAAAAATTGCGTTTTTCGAGGAAAAAGGGGTAAAATCCATGGTGTAGATAGTCCTGGAAGTAATCCAGTGGCCGTACCTTCGACAATACGCCTTTGGCAATTTGTTCATGAGAGTGCAGAATTTCTTCCAAGCTGTAGGAGCGGAATTTCATACCTGTCTGCAGGTTGAGGAATTCGCGGAAGGAAAATCCCCGAAGGTTATAACTCTTTACAATGTCGCGCAGTTCCAAATTTTCTTCTTTTAGCCGCATGACAGAGGAGCCGGTAAAGACAATTTTTAGAGATGGAAAGCGGTCGTAGCACATGCGGAGTTCTTTGCTCCATTCCGGATACTTGAACACTTGGTCGATGAGCAGTACCTTGCCGCCTCGTTTCTGAAATTCGTAGGCAAAGTCTACGATGCTGTGTCCTGAGAAATAGAAATTGTTCATGTTGATGAACAGGCAGGAACGGTCGGTCCCGAATTTCTCTTTGGCATATTGCAGAAGAAAAGTAGTCTTTCCAACACCGCGAGTCCCTTTGATACCAATCAAGCGGTCGTTCCAGTCAATCTCATCCATGAGATCGCGGCGAACGGGGGCATTGGTATGTTCAACCAAATAGGCATGTGTGCGGTAGAATGATTCCATTTCGATACTTCATTTTTCGGTGGCAAATATACGGTTTTTTTTATGATTTGCAAAGTAGACATGACAAAATTGTACTTTTGCGATGCTTTTTCTTGCGCGGAAGAGATTCTTAGTAGTTTCTTGTCTATATTTACATTCCGAAACTTGAAACGAACAGATTTTGATGGTATCCCAAACACTTTATCTCTTTAATCCCGAACACGATTTGGCTTTGGCCAGCGGGGAAGAAAACTACATGGCACCGGCTTCTGCCCGGCGGATGGCTGAGGAATTGGCTTTGCTTCCGATGTGGTATGCGGAAGAAGGCAGTTGTGTGTTGGCTCCTTCGGCCTACAACCTGGATTTTTTGCACCGGATGAACGGACTGCTGGGGGTTGGTGTCGGTTTGTTGACGGAGCCGGAACTGGCTACTACTTCTATAAAGGAAATTCATCCTTGGGGGTGGGACAAGTCCTTGTGCAGGCGTCTGTTTGCTGCAGGAGTGGAAGAGAGTTGTCTGCCTTCAGCGGCAGAATTGGCTCTTTATCGCATTCATTCTCATCGGTTGCAGGCGGTGGAAGTCCTTTCGTTGCTACGGGGGGAGAATTTGCTGTGTGGCGAGTCGTATTATTTGCAGACTCCTGATGAATGGCAGCGGTTTGTGGAGTCACAGGATAGCTGTTTGCTGAAGGCTCCGCTTTCGGGAAGCGGCAAGGGACTGAACTGGTGTAAGGGGGTGCTCACTCCTTCCATTTCGGGTTGGTGTGCCCGGGTTGCGGCTACGCAGGGAGGGGTGATAGGTGAACCTATATATAATAGGATAGCAGACTTTGCCATGGAGTTCTGGTCGGACGGGAAGGGAGGTGTCACTTTTGTTGGTTATTCTCTGTTTCGTACGGGGCGGAGTGGCATGTACGAGGGCAACAGATTGTTTACCAATGAAGCTATCTGCCGGTATTTATGTCAGTATGTGCCTTTGGAAGTGCTGACAGCATTGCAACGCCGGTTGTCATTGTTGCTTTCCGAGCGTATCGGTGCTTTTTATAAAGGTTATCTGGGAGTGGATATGATGGTGTGCCGGTTCAGCTCTGCCGACGGGGAGCCATATCGTATTCATCCTTGTGTGGAAATCAATTTGCGTATGAACATGGGGGTGTTGTCTCGTGTGTTCTGCGATCGCTATGTACATCCCGGTTCGTCCGGCAGTTTCGGTATCGATTACAATCCGTCAGAAGGAGCAGTGCTGCAGAAACACCGGCAGTGGTCCGAAACTTATCCGCTCGTGGTCAGAGAGGGTAAAATTATTTCGGGTTATCTGCCTTTGGTGCCCGTACATAAAAAAAGCAGTTACTGGGCTTGGGCACTGCTTGCATGTACAGAAGAATAAGCCGGAGCGGATGTGTTTGTCAGCTCCTCCTGCACGGCTTCACTTTCGTTCCCATAGCGGTCGATAGCTGTTACGGCTACATATTTCCTCGCATTCCAGGGAAGAAGGGGAGCATAGAGAAAGCGGGTAGCTGTGATGCGTTGTGCCACGATATTCTCGGGGCGACTTGTATCTACCGGATATTCATCTGAAGCATAGATCACATACATTGGTGCATTGCGGCTGTCGTTGTCGGTAGCAGCCTGCCAGGTCAGTTCCGCATAGCCCGAACGGAGCAGGGTTTTCTTTAAGTTCTTGGGAACTGAGGGAGCAACACTGTCCAGCCACGGCATAGATGGCTGCAGCGCCGGGCAGGTATAAAACGTGTGGCAGAGTTCGTCATATACCCCCTGGGTATTTTCCATCAAGTACTTCACCCGGTAGAAGGCTTCGCCGGCCAATCCGTGGTGACGGAGGAAGTACATCTGGCGGTCTATTTCGTCGCGTGTCCATTTCCCTTCGTCCGGATGGAGGAAATAAATGCCCAGTCCGGGGATGATGTGCCGTCCGTTGCTTTGTTCCTGCCAGTCGAGTGCAAATGGGTAGAAACTGTTTCCCTGAAAATACATCATCGGGTAGAGCTGATCCACAATGCCTTCGCCTAACCACCCTTGCGGATCTTGATGCACGGTGTGGTATGCGTTCCATCCCCGCGACGGATAGCGGGATGTGTCGCGATATTTTCCTACCGGGCAGGCGCTCACTTTGACCCATGGCTTGATGTTTTTTACGCCTTTGTATAAATAGCGGGCTATCTCTGTAATGTTGTCTCGTCTCCATTGGTTGAGTGTGCGTCCTTTGCCGTATCGTCGGAAATCGTATTCGTCGGGAAAGCGAAAAGCGTGTTCGGGATAGCGGAGGTAATCGAAATGCACACCGTCGATGTCATAGCGGCGTACGATTTCGTCTACAAGGCTCATCAGGTATTTTTTTGTTTCCGGATGACCGGGGTTCAGAAAATACTCGTTCTTATAGCGGATGCATATTTTTTTCTTCCGTTTGGTGACAGAGCGGTTGCCGAGTGATGCAACATGCTTTCTGTTGCCCAAGGGGATGGTCACCATCCAGGCATGACATTCCATTCCTCTTTTGTGGCATTCTTCGATAGCAAAGGCGAGCGGGTCGTAGCCGGGATTTTTTCCGGTAGTTCCTGTAAGGATGACATTGAACGGCTCGATGGATGACGGATAGAGAGCATCCCCCCGGGTGCGGGCTTGAAACAATACTGTGTTGAAGTGGGCCGCTTTTAACTTGTCAAGAATAGCTATCAGTTCCTCTTTCTGCTTGCGGATGGTTTGGGCATTGACGGCTCGTGTCTGGGGCCAGTCCAGACCATACAGGGAGGTTACCCATGCTGCACGGACTTCCTGTTTGGGTTGTGCTGACAGCGGGAACGTGCTCCACAGAAGTAAAAGAGTGAAAAGAAATTGACGCATCTGCTTAATATATTGTTTTAAATCTCTGCAAAGTTAGTAAAAGTGTCGGTATTGTTGGGTCGTTTCAGGGGATTATGTTACATTTGCCAATCTAAAAAACAACACACTAAGAATCCATCTGCTTCCTCACTGAGTTCTGTCTGAGGGAAGGAACTTCATGGATAACCGGGATAGGAAAAACAGAAAATAGCAATATAGGATGAAAATAAAAAAATCGACAGGAGTTGCGTTGGCATTCCTTATTTATGTATCTGTGACGGCGGCCTATTTGTTGCCGCGTAACACGGAGATTGGGCAGACCGAGAAAGTGGTGACTGTAGCCGGTTCGTATGTAATTGTGCTACTTCTTTGGCTGGTGCTCAGAAAAAAAGAACAATTGCGTGAGCAGCGCAAAAAAGACGAAGATTCTATTCACTTAAAAAAGTAAATTTATGAAGAAATTAGTATTGTTTCTTTGCCTTCTGACAGTTTCGTTCGCTGCGAAGGCACAGTTTGAAAAAGGTACCATGATTTTGAATCCTTCTGTCACCGGGTTGGATTTTTCTTATAGCAAGAACGACGATGCCAAATTTGGAATTGGTGCTCAGGTAGGTACTTTCCTTGCCGACGGATTTGCTTTGATGGTTAATGCTCAAGCTGACTGGTCAGAACCGGTGGACCGTTATACTATTGGTACCGGAGCCCGTTGCTATTTCAATTCCACCGGAATTTATCTGGGCGCTGGTTTTGACTGGGACCGCATCCGTTTGAAAGGCGGAGCACACAACAACGACTGGGGGTTGGGGATTGAAGCCGGTTATGCTTACTTCTTATCCCGTACGGTCACCATTGAACCGGCCATTTATTATAAATGGCGTTTCGATGATTCCGACAATTCTCGTTTTGGTATTAAAATAGGATTCGGTTTTTATTTCTAATCCAGGTTTGGCGTGGAGATTTCCATACACTCCATAAAAGAGTTCACCCCTGCTACAGTTTGCTGTGGCAGGGGTGAACTCTTTTAAGAGGGCATTTCTGCTTCTTGTTTCCTTTTCTATAGTTTTTCCTGAAGAAATTGTCCGGTGTAGCTGGCTGCACAGGCAGCTACTTCTTCCGGAGTGCCTGTGGCCACAATGTTTCCTCCCTTGTCGCCGCCTTCCGGACCCAGGTCGATGATGTAGTCGGCACATTTTATCACATCCATGTTGTGCTCGATAATCACGATGCTGTGGCCCCGTCGGATCAGTGCATCAAAGGCATCCAGCAGTTTGCGGATGTCATGGAAATGCAGCCCTGTCGTAGGTTCGTCAAAGATGAACAGGGTCGGGTCGGCTTTTTCCTGACTCAGGTAGTAGGCCAGTTTCACCCGCTGGTTTTCACCTCCCGAGAGGGTAGACGACGATTGTCCCAGCTTGATATATCCCAATCCCACATCCTGTAGCGGAAGCAGTTTCTTCACAATTTTCTTCTGGCCATGCTCGGTAAAGAATTCGATGGCTTGATTGACCGTCATTTCCAGCACGTCATAAATGTTCTTGTCATGGAATTTCACTTCCAGCGTGTCTTGCTTGAATCGTTTGCCATGGCATGACTCACACTCCAGCACCAAGTCGGCCATAAACTGCATCTCCACTGTGATGGTACCTTCTCCCTTACATTCTTCACAGCGTCCTCCTTCACTGTTGAAACTGAAGAAGCCTGCTTTATAGCCCAGCTGTTTGGCCAGCGGCTGTTCGGCCCATAGCTTGCGTATTTCATCATAGGCTTTGATGTACGTCACCGGATTGGAGCGGGATGACTTGCCTATGGGGTTTTGATCTACAAACTCCACATTGCGCAGGTCGCGCAGGCTTCCGCTGATAGATGAAAACTCACCTGGGCGGTCACTGCATTCATCCAGTTCCCGCTTCAGAGCGCGGTAGAAGATATCTCTCACCAGTGTACTTTTTCCCGAACCTGAGACTCCTGTCACTACGGTCATCACATTCAGCGGAAAACGCACATTCACTCCTTTCAAGTTGTTTTCGCGGGCTCCTTTCAGCTCAATGTAGTTGTTCCACGGCCGGCGATGAGCAGGCACGGGTATTTCTTCCTCTCCGAGGAGGTAGCGCACGGTGTGGCTGTTGCTTCCCTTTTGCAGGTCTTTCATGTCTCCGTGATACACCACTTCACCGCCCAGACGTCCGGCGTTGGGGCCGATGTCAATGATGTAGTCGGCTGCACGGATAATTTCCTCGTCGTGTTCCACTACTACGACCGTATTGCCCAACTGCTGCAGTTGTCTGAGCACATGAATCAGCCGGTCGGTGTCACGGCTGTGCAGTCCGATGCTCGGTTCATCGAGAATATACAAACTGCCTACCAGACTACTTCCTAGTGAAGTGGCCAGGTTGATGCGCTGGCTCTCACCACCCGAAAGCGAGTTGCTGAGTCGGTTGAGCGTGAGATAACCCAAGCCCACATCCATCAGGAAACGGATGCGGCTGTTGATTTCCAGCAGAATGCGTCGGGCCACGTTGCTGTCGTGTTCGTTGAGGTGTAATCCGTCAAAGAACCGCTTCAGTTCAGTGATGGGCAGATCCACCAGTTCGGAAATATTTTTTCCTCCCACCCGCACATAGCCTGCTTCGGGTTTCAGGCGGGTACCGTGGCATTTCGGACAAAGCGTTTTGCCCCTGTAGCGTGCCAGCATCACGCGGTATTGAATTTTGTATTGGTTTTCCTCCAGCATCTTAAAGAACCGGTTGATGCCATGGAAGTATTCGTTGCCTTCCCATAACAGGCGGCGCTGTTCGTCCGTCAGTTCGTAGTAGGGAGTAAATATCGGGAAGTTGAATTTGTCGGCATTATGAATCAGTTCTTCTTTCCATTCGCCCATCTTTTCTCCTCTCCAGCAGACGATGGCTCCTTCGTACACCGATAGCGAACGATCGGGTACTACCAGGTGCTCATCGATTCCCATCACTTTACCGAATCCTTCACACATCGGACAGGCTCCGATGGGGGAGTTGAACGAAAACATCTGGTCGGTAGGTTCTTCAAACGTGATGCCGTCGGCTTCAAATTTGGTACTGAACGTGTGTAGCGGGGTGCTGCCGTCGGCAGGGTAAAATCGCAGCATGCAGGTGCCGTCTCCTTCGTACATAGCCGTTTCTGCCGAGTCGGTCAGTCGGCTGATGGCATCCTTTGTGGTGGACACAGTCATGCGGTCTACCAGCAAGTAGACTTCGTCTTCTTTCGAAGGGGTATATTCATCGATACGCTTCATTTGTCCGTTCACCTCCAAGCGGTTGAACCCCTGTTTGAGATCCATTTCCAACTGTTCTTCCAAGGTGCGGTCATCGCGCAGCCGGATAGGGGTGAGTACTGTATAGCGTGTGCCTTCAGGATAAGAAAGCATGCAGTTTACAATGTCTTCGGTGGAGTGTTTTTTCACCTCCTCACCGCTCACGGGACTGAATGTTTTGCCTACTCGGGCATAGAGCAGTCGCAGGTATTCGTAGATTTCGGTGGAAGTGCCTACCGTAGAACGAGGGTTGCGGCTGTTCACCTTCTGCTCGATGGCAATGGCAGGCGGGATGCCTTTGATAAAGTCACATTCCGGTTTGCTCATTCTGCCAAGAAACTGGCGGGCATAGCTGCTGAGGCTTTCCACATAGCGCCGCTGTCCTTCTGCATATAGCGTGTCAAAAGCAAGAGAAGATTTTCCGGAGCCCGATAAGCCGGTAATCACCACTAGTTTGTTACGTGGTATGTCCACATCAATATTTTTGAGGTTATTTACCCGTGCTCCTTTAATCGAAATAAATTTGTTTTCTGACATAAAATGCTCCTTGTATTATGGTAGTCGGCAAAGTTAGCGATTTTATCGGGAGTTTATATTATCTTTGCGTCACATTATTTTGAATTAAACCATTATGAAACTGAGACACTATCTTTTACTTGCCGCTCTTAGCTTATTCACCGGCGTTATGGCACAAGTAACATCGGCCAACCGCTATCCGAAGCGTGAATTTCGTGCAGCCTGGATACAGACTGTCAACAGTCAGTTCAAGGGTATTCCCACCGAACGTTTGAAACAAATTTTAGTCAGTCAGCTGAATTCTCTTCAAGGAGCTGGCATCAATGCCATCATTTTTCAGGTGCGTCCCGAAGCAGATGCGCTGTATGCTTCTCAGTGTGAGCCTTGGAGCCGTTTTCTGACGGGTACACAAGGACAGGTTCCTTCTCCGATGTGGGATCCGATGCAATTCATGATTGAAGAATGTCAGAAGAGAAACATGGAGTTTCATGCATGGATCAATCCGTACCGGGTGAAGACATCGCTGAAAAACCAGCTGGCTCCCGAACATATCTATCATCAGCACCCCGAGTGGTTTGTTACTTACGGCGACCAGCTTTTCTTTGATCCTGCTCTTCCCGAAAGCCGCGAGTTTATTTGCCGTGTAGTGAGCGATATCGTTTCCCGTTACGATGTGGATGCTATTCATATGGATGATTATTTTTACCCTTATCCTGTGAAGGGACTCGATTTTCCGGATGATGAAAGTTTTGCCCGTTATGGGGGAGGTTTCAGCAATAAGGCCGACTGGCGCCGCAGCAATGTGAATGTGCTGATAAGGAAAATTCATCAGACCATCCGGGCCATCAAGCCGTGGGTGAAGTTCGGTGTCAGTCCGTTTGGTATTTACCGCAATCAGAAGAGTGACCCGCTGGGAAGTGCCACCAATGGATTGCAGAACTACGATGATTTGTATGCCGATGTGTTGCTGTGGGCTCGCGAAGGGTGGATCGACTATAACATTCCGCAGTTGTACTGGCAAATCGGTCATAAGGCAGCCGACTATGAGACACTGGTGAAATGGTGGGCTACTCATTCTGAGAATCGTCCGTTGTTCATCGGCCAGTCGGTGGTAAATACCATTCAGCATGCCGATCCGAAGAATCCGAAGATCAACCAGCTGCCCCGTAAGATGGCGTTGCAGCGTGCTTACCAGACCATCGGCGGCAGTTGCCAGTGGTATGCCGGTGCTGTGGTGGAAAACAGGGGTATGTATCGGGATGCTTTGGTGAAGGAGTATCACAAGTATCCGGCTTTGGTGCCTGTGTTTGATTTCATGGACGATAAGGCTCCGGGCAAGGTGCGCAAGGTGAAGCGAATTTTCACCGACGATGGATATATTCTCTTTTGGACTGCTCCTAAAGCGAAGACGGAGATGGATAAGGCTGTGCGCTATGTGGTGTATCGTTTTGCCAAGAATGAAAAGGTGGATATTGATGATCCTTCTCATATCGTGGCCATTACGCGTCATCCGTTCTATAAACTTCCTTATGAAACAGGTAAGACCAAATACCGTTATGTTGTGACAGCGCTCGACCGTTTGCACAATGAATCCAAATCGGTCTGCAAGACAGTGAAACTGTAATTGGGTTGATAAAGACAGTTCCAGGGTGCTGTCTTTTCAGTGTAGCGAGACAGCCTGCGTGAAGTTGGACTTCAAGCAGGCTATCTCGCTTCTTTTATAAGCGGAGGTTCTTTATTCTTGTCTTGTATCTTTAATAAAGTAAATAGCCAGCCAGTCCGCAGCCGATAATCATCAGGATGGGGTTGGCTTTGTATTTGAATGTACCGATGAAGGTAACAAGAAACAGGAGCAGGCTGATGACAAACGAGTAGGTGTCTTCGGTTGGCGATCCGAAGTTCTCCCGATTCATCAGTACCAGCGCTGCCGATGCCAACAGACCCACTACGGCCGGGCGCAATCCGTTGAAAACGGATTCCACAACAGGGTGTTTCTGGTATTTGAGAAAGAATTTGCTGATGGTGAGCATCAAGATGAACGAGGGCAAGATAACGGCAAAGGTCGCGATGCAGGAACCCCATATGCTGTTGGTTGAGGTGAATCCCACGTAGGTGGCTGCATTGATGCCGATGGGGCCGGGCGTCATTTGGCTGATGGCTACGATGTCGGTAAATTCCTGAGGGCTTACCCACCCGTGGCGTGACACCATTTCGCCCTGTATCAGCGAGAGCATGGCATAACCGCCTCCAAATCCGAAGAGGCCGATTTTGAAAAATGTATAGAATAACTGCAGATAAATCATTTTATGTCGTTTTTTTCGTTTTAGTTTGGCTGGTTATGAATTCTTTTTCCGGCTTTGGTATCTCCCCCATAAGAAGCCGCCTGCACCGGCTGCTACAATAATCCAGATAGGAGAGAAGCCCAACAGCCAGATGAGCAGTGCCGATGCAACGGGAATCCAGATGTTGTAGCGATTGATCTTGGCCGATCGTCCCATTTTGAAGGTCGGGGCAGCAATCAGTGCTACCACACCGGGCCGGATGCCGCGGAAGATGCGTTCCACGGTGGCGTTGTCTTTGAAGTTATGAAAGAACAAGGCAATGGCCAGTATGATGAGAAACGAGGGGAGGATGGTGCCCAATGCGGTGATCAGACTTCCCCGGATGCCCCGCAGCTTGTAGCCGATGAAGATGGAAATGTTGACAGCCAGTATGCCGGGTGATGACTGGGCAATAGCCAGCAGATCGACAAAATCTTCTTGGGCTATCCATTTCCGTTTGGTGACTATCTCATTCTCGATGAGCGGCACCATGGCGTATCCGCCGCCAATGGTGAAGGCACCTATTTTAAAAAATATACCGAATGATTCAAGGTAGATGTTCATGTCCTTTTTTATTGTTTATGACTGTTTTTTCTCTTTGATGTATTGGCTCGGACTTACGTTGTAGTATTTCTTGAACACTTCACGGAAGTATTTGGCATCGCTGAATCCGGTCATTTCGGCAATCTCCGTGATGCTGTGCGTATTTTCCTTCAGCAGTTTCACGGCATGCTTCAGACGGATGAGGCGGATATAGTCTCCGGGTGCCTGGTCGGTAAGTGCCCGGAGTTTGTTGTAGAAACTGGTGCGGCTCATTCCCATCAGGCTGCAGAGGGTATCTACTGTAAAGGAAGGATTATCCAGGTTGTCTTCTACGTGTTTCTTCACATTGGCGATAAATTTCCAGTCTATATCCTGGGAGCAGTTGATGCAAAGGTCTTTGTCCTCCTCCTCTTCTTCTCCCAATTCCAGATTGGCATATTTGCTGCGCAGCAGTGCTCTGTTGGCCAGCAAATTGGCAATGTTGGCTTTCAGTATGCTGATGTTGAACGGTTTCACGATGTATTCATCGGCACCGGTATGAAGGCCCGACAGGATGTCTTTTTCGTTGTTGAGTGCAGTGAGCAAGATAATAGGGATATGTGATGTCTCAATGTTGTTCTTGACAATCTTGCACAGTTCGTCTCCTCTCATTTCCGGCATCATGATATCCGAAATGAGGAGGTCGGGCTTGTATTCAGGAAGAATGGTCAGTGCTTCTTTTCCGTTGCAGCACACCTGTACGATGTAGTCGCTTGCCAAGGTGTTCGACAGGTAACTTCTCAGTTCATCGTTGTCTTCCACAATCAGTATCCGTTGTTTCCCCTTTCCTTCTTTCCGTAGATGGAGTGGAGCGTTCTCGGGTAATTTTTCCGGGAAATGGCTGTCGGTGTCTATAAACTGCTCTGGAGTATCTATGATGACATGAGTCTTGCGGTGCAGTTTGTTTTTCTTCGGGAAGGTGATTTGCAGGGTCGATCCTTGATTCTCTACACTGGTGAGGTTGATTTTTCCTTTGTGTAGGCGCACCAGTTTCCATACGAGCATCAAGCCGATGCCGCTGCCTGTCACTTTGGAGTTGATGGCGTTGCTGCCCCGGAAGTGGAGTTTGAACAGCTTTTTCTGTTCGTTGGCAGGGATACCGATGCCGGTGTCTTTCACTTCCACGCTCCAGCTGTCGGTCGTCTCGGTGGCTGTCACCTTCACCTCACCGTTTTCCGGTGTATATTTCAGTGCGTTTGAAATCACGTTTTTAAAGATAGATTCCATCTTGTCCTTGTCGAACCACACATTCAGGTAAGTGAAGTTGCTTTGATACGTGAAGTGGATATGCTTCAGGTTGGCATATTGCTGGAAGGTGTTGCATATTTCTTTCATGAAGGTGTTCAGTTCCTGCTCTGAAATGTACAAATCGGCCGAGTATACATCCGTCCTTTCAAAATTGATAAGGTTGGTCGTGAGCGACAGCAGTGAATTGACATTGCGCAGAGCCGTGTTCATGTTGGACACTCCTTCGGTGGTGAGTGTCTCTTTTTCTTTCAGTTCTTCCAGCGGAGCTTTGATCAGTGTCAGCGGCGTGCGGATGTCGTGTGCCGTATTGATGAAGAATCGTATTTTCTCATCCGATATTTTTCGCTGTTTCCGGAGAATGAGGATACGGAGCACGACAGCTGCGATGAGGAACAGCAGAATCAGATAGAGCAGAATGGCCCAATAGCTCAGCCAGTAGGGCTGGGCTATGATGATATCAATGCATCTTTCTTCCAGAATGACCCGTTGGTCTTCCTTGGAGATGGCCCGAATCTTCAGGGTGTAGTTTCCCGGTGCCAAGTTGGTGTATCGGATGGTACTTTCATTGCTTGGTTTGCTCCATCCTTCGTAGAAACCTTCCAGCTCCCACGAGTAGAGCACGTTGGAAGGATAGCCATAGTTGATGGAAGAGACCAGCAGCGAAAAACTGTTTTGATTGTAATCCAGTTCGAGCCGCCGGGTGTCATTGATGCTTTCTTTGAGCGGTGAATCTTTATCGCCCGGATACACCGACTGGTAGAAAATCTTGAAGTCACTGAACAGCATCTTTGATTCATAGTGCTGGGGCAGTTTCATATTTTTATCAAATTCAATAGCACCATCGGATGTGCCCAGAATGAAATGTCCGTTCTTCCGGAGCGTACCTGAGAGGGCATTGAAGTGCGTAGTGGTCAGTCCCATGTCGCCGGTCCAGTTGTGAAACAGCTTCCGGTCCGGGTAATACCGGGTCAGCCCCGCTTCGGTGCCCATGATGATTTCTTTGTCCTCATTCGACAGAATGTGGAAGATACTGTTGGAAATAAGGGCACAGTTTTCGGAGTAGTAATGAGTAAACAGATGGGTTGAATCGTCATATATCAGCAGGCCCGAGCCGCTTGTGCCGATATACAGCGATCCGTTCTTGGCTTGGTAGAGCGAATAGATGTAGGTCGATTCCACCGGCAACTTGATACGTTCCCATTTGCCGGATTCCTTTTCCAGCAGATACAGTCCGGTAGCGCTGCCTATCCACATGTGCTTTTCGTCTTTCTCCAAGATGGCTGTGATGGAGTTCAGGCCCGGATAAAGACGCACGTCCTGTGTAGGCAGGTGAATTCGTTTTAAGTTGTAAAATCCTCCCGACCAGATATACCCTTGCGAATCGCACCGGATATCGCGGATGTATTTGTCGGGACGCATCTGAGTGTGATTGTAAAGAGGCGGTACGAAATAGCTCACCTTGAAACTCTTTTTCTCTATTTGGTAGATGCCGGAAGAATAACCTCCGGCCCAGATGATGCCGGGCGCCACTTCGCAGATGGTGAGGAAAATATGGCTCTTCTGGTCCCATGAATTGTCGAATGAACTCATGGCAGAGCGCCACTGTTTCGTCTTTGAGTTATAGCAACTGATTCCGTTGTTGGTAGCAAACCATAAATCGCCGTCTTTGTCTTCAATGATGGCATTTACCTGGTCGTTGACCAGCGAGTGCTTGTTGCCTATTGCGTGTTTGATCCATTGATAGTTTGAGTAGCGGTTGTCCTGTATGGTGATGCCGATGGGGTAGTTGGCAATCCAGATGCGCTCTTCATTATCGATGTATATGTCGTTGATGCTGTTTCCGTTCATCCCGTTGTTGCTGTTGAAGTCGGCATAAATGTGGGGAGTCATCTGGTAGGTTTCGATATCTATTTTGTACACTCCTCCTCCATCGGTTGCAATCAGCAGTTCTTTCTCGTTCAGGGGGGTAAACCGGTTGATGCTGATATCCTTCAGGTTGCTTTGAGGCTGGACTACCGACTTGATTTGCCGGTCGTAGACAAAAATGCCGCGGAGAAAGGTGCCGATAAACAGCCGGCCGGTTCTCCTGTCGTAGTGCAAGTCGCTCACCTGTATTTTCAGATTCTCCAGCTTGTCGCAGTTAATCAGCTGCAGCCTCTCATTCTCCAGTTTGGCATAGTGCATACCCGTGTCTGTGCCGATGAAATAATGGTTGGTATCTATTTGGGCGATGTCTGTAATTTCTTCCTTGATTTCGTTCTTTACAGAAGTGACTTCTCCCGTGGCGGTGTCGTACAGGAAGATTGTTTTTTCATTGCAGAGCCAGATCAGGTGGTTTTGGTCCATCCATGCATAGCTGATAGGGGAGGGCTGGTTGGACAGATTCTCTATGGGAAGTTTGTATACCAGGTCGAACTCATCGTGGGCTTCATCGTATTTGAAGATTTTTCCTTTTTTCCCGATTTCCCACAAGATGTCTTCGGAGTCAAGGTAGAGCCAGTTGAGGATGAGCAGCGAATTGACTTCAATCTCTCCGTCCATCAACTTATAATGCTTGAAGTTCTTTCCGTTGTAGCGGTCGATTCCTTCGTTGGTAAGGAACCACATATAGCCTGTCTTGTCTTTTTGGATACAATACACTCGTCTATTACTTAATCCGTGTTCTACTCCGAGGTATTTGTAAGTCTGTGCCATGCACAATAGCGGAGAGAGAAGCAATAGAAAGAGCCATCTTTTCATATTCATTGGACTTTTATCGGTTATTTAATCTCGTTTAGGTAAGGCCTATTTCACAAATGTAAGAAGAATCTTTCAAAGGACAAAATTTTGTCGCTGGTTTTGCAGTTCTGTTTTCCAACGTGTTAGTTTGCGGAGAAAAAGTGGTAAGAATGTGTTTCATACAGGTGGCATTGGCTCTGTTGCTAAGCGAACCGAAAAGAGAAGCATAACGAAAAAAGGAGGAAAGCTCAGCTTTCCTCCTTTTTTCATTGTAACCTATATGTTTATGGTTATTTTGTTTTTTCTTCAATCCATTTGCGTGCGTTGACAAAGGCTTCCATCCACGGTGTAACCTGGTCGCTGTTCTTGCGGTCAGCCGGATAGTAACCGTTTTGCCACGGGAAGATAGCACGTTCCAAGTGAGGCATCATAGCCAGGTGGCGTCCGTCGGCACTGGCGATACCGGCAATGGAGTAGTCGGAGCCGTTCGGGTTGCCCGGATATTCGTCATAGCTGTACTTAGCCACTACATTGTATTGGTCTTCGTCGTACGGCAGAGAGAACTTACCTTCTCCGTGAGCCACCCAGATACCCAGCTTGCTTCCGCTCAGCGAACCGAACATCACACTGCGGTTGGTCGGGATAGTCAGGCCGATAAAGGTTGACTCAAACTTGTGAGAGTCATTGTGCAACATTTTGCCTTTCTTTTCGTGTTCCGGATTGATGAGGCCCAATTCCATCATCAGCTGGCAGCCGTTACAGATACCCAGTGAAAGGGTGTCTTCGCGTGCATAGAACTTGTCGAGTGCTTCTTTGGCTTTCGGGTTGAACAGGAAGCCGCCGGCCCATCCTTTGGCAGAACCCAATACGTCAGAGTTGGAGAAACCACCGCAGTACACAATCATGTTGATGTCTTCCAGTGTTTCGCGTCCGCTGATGAGGTCGGTCATGGTAACGTCTTTCACGTCGAAGCCTGCCAGATAGAGTGAGTAAGCCATTTCACGTTCGCCGTTTGTACCCTTCTCACGGATGATGGCAGCACGGATGCCGCTCGGAGTGCGACGGTCGGGGCTGATGCCATACTGAGAAAGCTTGCCTTTAAATTCGGGCATGAAAGCAAATTCCACCGGCTGCATCTTGTAGTTTTCAAAACGCTTCTTCGCACAGCCGTTCATTGATTGCTTGCGGTCGAGCAGGTAAGAAGAAGAATACCATACATCACGCATATAATCGATACCGAACTGGTAAGTCGCATCGTTTTTCGATACCAGAATGTGACGTTCATCGGTCGGTTTACCCAACTTCACGAAGCCCACTCCGGCGTCTTCCAGAATCTTCTTCACTTCGTCTTTGTGCTTGTCGCTTACCTGGATAACGATACCCGGGTTTTCAGCAAACAGAATCTTCACGATGTCTTCTTCCTTCATCTTGTCGAGGCTGATTTCCAGACCGCCTTCTACATTGGCAAAGCACATTTCGAGCAAGGTAGTAATCATACCGCCGGCCGAGATGTCGTGTCCTGCCAGGATCAGACCCTTGTTGATGAGTTCCTGAACTGCCAGGAATGCATCACGGAAGTATTCCGGATCTTGCACGCAAGGCACTTCGTCGCCTACCTTACCCAGAGACTGTGCAAAGGCAGAACCACCCAGTTTCAATGCATCAAAGCTGAAGTCAATATGATAAAGAGTTGATTTGGCTTCATTTACCAATACAGGAGATACCACTTTCTTCACGTCGGATACTTCACCACCGGCAGACACAATCACTGTACCCGGAGAAACCACCTTTTCGCCGTTCGGATATTTCTGTGTCATAGACAGAGAGTCCTTACCGGTAGGTACGTTGATCTGCAAAGCGCAGCAGAAATCGCTCAGTGCTTTTACAGCTGTATAGAGGCGAGCATCTTCTCCTTCCTGTGAGCGGCACGGCCACATCCAGTTGGCAGAGAGAGAAATGCTGTCCATACCATCAGCCAGCGGAGCCCATACCAAGTTGGTCAGTGCTTCAGATACGGCCAGTACAGAACCGGCAGCCGGATCGGCCAAAGCGGCTTGCGGAGCGTGTCCGATAGAAGTAGCGATACCCTTCTCACCACGGTAGTCGAGTGCCACTACACCACAGTCGCTCAACGGCAACTGCAGTTCGCCCTGACATTGCTGACGGGCTACCTTACCCGTAACCGAACGGTCTACCTTGTTGGTCAACCAGTCTTTACAAGCCACAGCTTCCAGCTGCAATACGTTGGTGAGGTATTCATGCAATTGAGACAATTCGTATTTCGGCATTTCATAATGACGTTCTACGGTCTTGTCTACCATATACGTTTTCGGAGAAGAACCGAACATCTGTTCTACAGCCAAGTCGAACGGACGAACGCCGTCTGCCTGCTGGAATGCAAAGCGATGGTCGCCAGTCGTTTCGCCCACCACATACATCGGGGCACGTTCACGTTCAGCAATCTTGCGCACATGTTCAATCGCTTCTTCTTTGATAAGCAATCCCATGCGTTCCTGGCTCTCGTTGGCGATGATTTCCTTGGCAGACAAAGTCTTGTCGCCGATAGGCAGTTTGCTCATGTCAATCAAACCACCGCATTCTTCTACCAATTCCGACAGACAGTTTACGTGTCCGGCTGAACCGTGGTCGTGGATAGACACTACCGGGTTCACTTCTTCTTCACACAGGGCGCGAACCACGTTGTTGGCACGTTTCTGCATTTCAGCGTTGGCACGTTGAACAGCGTTCAACTCGATACCGCTGCTGTAGCGTCCGGTGTCTACTGAAGATACAGAACCGCCGCCCAATCCGATGCGGTAGTTGTCACCACCAATGACTACCACCTTGTTGCCTGCTTCGGGAGCACCCTTCAAGCAGTCGCGTTGTGTGCCGTAGCCCACACCGCCGGCCAGCATGATGACTTTGTCGTAGCCATACACTTCGTTGTTTTCAGCGTGTTCAAATGTCAGTACCGAACCGCAGATCAGCGGCTGACCGAACTTGTTACCGAAATCAGAAGCACCGTTGGATGCTTTGATCAGGATTTGTTCCGGAGTCTGATACAGCCATTTGCGCACCGGAAGGATGTTTTCCCATTCGCGTCCTTCGTCTGTGCGGGGGTATGAAGTCATGTAAACGGCAGTACCTGCAATCGGCCATGAACCCTTACCACCACCCATACGGTCGCGGATTTCACCGCCAGTACCCGTAGATGCACCGTTGAACGGCTCTACTGTCGTGGGGAAGTTGTGTGTTTCTGCTTTCAGCGAAATCACACTCTTGATGTCCTTGATCTGGAAATAATCGGGTTTGGAGTGGTCAGCGGGAGCAAACTGCTCAACGACCGGTCCTTCAGCAAAGGCCACGTTGTCCTTGTAAGCTGAAATAATCTTATTGGGATTTTCCTGTGTAGTCTTCTTGATCATTTGGAACAGGGAAGATTCCTGTTCTACACCGTCGATGATGAAAGTACCACCGAAGATTTTGTGGCGACAGTGTTCAGAGTTGATTTGGGCGAAGCCGAACACTTCTGAGTCGGTCAACTTACGGCCAAGGTCATTTTCCACTTTCTTCAGATAATCCATTTCTTCTTTGGAAAGGGCCAAGCCTTCTTGTTCGTTGTAGGCTTCCAAATCTTCAATGTAGAGGATGGGCTCCGGTTGGCGGTTGGTAGTAAACACATCCTGGTCGAGTCCTTTGTACATGCGTTGCAGCATCGGGTCGTATTCTGCGTTTTCATCTTTCACCGGGAAATACTCTTCGATGCGGAAGATACCTTCAAGACCCATGTTCTGGGTGATTTCAACGGCATTGGTACTCCAGGGAGTAATCATTTCGCGGCGCGGGCCAACGAAACAGCCTTTCAGGTTTTCTTCACTTTCCATCACGGCTTCGCCAAAAAGCCAACAGAGTTTATTACTTTCGTCGGGTGTGAGCTGATGGTTGCTCTCTACGGCAATCACGCTCTTGGAAGGGGTTCTGAAAAAAAGAATCATGTTGTCTATTTACGATTTATACGATTTGCGATTTTACGATTGAAGTTTCTGCTGGAGAAACTCTTCTCTTTTTCTATGGTGCAAAGATAAACAATTTCGTTGTTGGGGAGAAAAAAAACAGGATAAATATCTTTTGCAGAATCCTTTTTGTCTTTTCATGTTTGCCAAGTGTCTTTTTTCTTTTCAGCAGATTCCTTGGAAAAAACGTTAAGAGTCTTTCCGCTTATCATAAAAAAGTACGATATTTGCAACATGATTCAGATAGAAACAATAATAGATATAATAGTAAAGGGCTTTATTATTGGCGTCGTCGTGTCCGCACCTCTCGGTCCGGTAGGGGTGTTGTGTATCCAGCGGACATTGAACAAAGGGCGCTGGTACGGATTTGTAACTGGCCTGGGGGCCTCTTTGAGTGACATAGCCTATGCTTTGTTTACCGGCTATGGGATGAGTTTTGTTTTCGATTACATCAATAAGAATATATTCTATCTGCAGTTGTTGGGTAGTGTCATGCTGCTTCTTTTTGGTGTTTACACTTTCCGGAGCAATCCGGTGCGTTCCATTCGTCCGGCATCGTCCAATAAAGGTTCTTATTTTCATAATTTTATTACCGCTTTCTTTGTTACACTCTCCAACCCGCTGATTATATTCCTGTTTATCGGTCTGTTTGCCCGGTTGGCTTTTGTGCAGCCGGGGGTGTTGGTGTTTGAGGAAATAACGGGTTATGCAGCCATTGCTTTGGGAGCCCTGAGCTGGTGGTTGGGTATCACTTATTTTGTCAATAAGGTGCGTACGAAGTTCAACCTGCGGGGCATTTGGATACTGAACCGGGTCATCGGCAGTATTGTCATTGTGGTGTCGGTGATCGGATTGATTTACACTTTGCTTGGAGAATCGATTTATTAATATAGGCTATGAATCAGATTGCTAAACAACTGAAAGAACGGAATATTGCCGAATACCTTATTTATATGTGGCAGGAAGAAGACCTCATCCGTGCCAATCATTGTGAACTGGAAGAGATGGAAACGACGGTGATTGCCCGTTATCCCGAAGAACAGCGTCCTGCTATGCGTGAGTGGTATGGAAATCTCATTACAATGATGAATGAAGAAGGGGTGCGCACATCCGGACATTTGCAGATCAATAAGAATGTGATTATCAAACTCACTGAACTGCACGCTCTCTTGTCTTCTTCTCCGAAATTTCCTTTTTATTCGGCTGCTTATTTCAAGGCTTTACCCTTTATCGTGGAGTTGAGAAACCGGAACGGAAAAAAGGAGGAACTCGAACTGGAAACCTGCTTTGAGGCATTGTATGGGATGTTGCTGCTCCGTCTGCAGAAGAAAACGATTAGTGAAGGCACGGCAAAGGCGATGGAAACAATAGCGAGTTTCTTGTCTATGCTGGCCAACTATTATGATATGGACCGTAAGGGTGAATTAAAACTGGATGAATAAATGAAAATTTTGGTTACAGGGGCCAACGGACAGCTGGGGAATGAAATGCAACTGCTGGCGAAAGCGCATCCGCAGCATACGTATTGCTTCACGGATGTGCAGGAACTGGATATTTGCGATTCTGATGCTGTGTGGAGTTATGTGGCCGATAATCAGATTGAACTTATTGTCAATTGTGCTGCTTATACAGCGGTGGACAGTGCCGAAGAGCAGCCCGATGTGGCGCATCGGCTCAATGCGGTAGCGCCGGGTGTGTTGGCTCAGGCAGCTCAGGCACACGGAGCGGCACTGATTCAGCTCTCTACCGATTTTGTGTTCGACGGTAAGGCGCATTTGCCTTATACCGAAAGGTGTGAGCCTTCTCCTCTCTCGGTATATGGTGCTACCAAACTGGAAGGTGAGATGGCTGTGTTGAATGCCTGCGAAAAGGCAATGGTCATCCGAACGGCATGGCTCTATTCCACTTTTGGAAATAATTTTGTGAAGACGATGATTCGTTTGGGCAAAGAACGGGAGCACTTGGGGGTGGTGTTCGACCAGATTGGCACACCGACCTATGCCCGTGATTTGGCGGAGGCGATTTATACCATTATAAATAAAGGAATTGTCAGAGGAATTTTTCATTTTAGCAACGAAGGGGTGTGCTCGTGGTATGATTTTACGAAAGCCATTCATCGGATGGCAGGAATCACTTCCTGTAGCGTGGACCCATTGCATACGGATGAATATCCGGCTAAGGCCAGTCGTCCCGCTTATTCGGTGCTCGACAAAACGAAGATAAAACGTACCTTTGGCATGGAGATTCCTCATTGGGAAGATAGTTTGAAAAAATGCATTGAAAGCTTATAATGACTTATGGCAGATAATACAGAAATATTGAGACGGCGAACCTTCGCCATTATTGCCCACCCGGATGCCGGTAAGACATCTTTGACTGAAAAGTTACTTCTTTTCGGTGGCCAGATTCAAGTGGCCGGTGCGGTGAAGAGTAATAAAATCAAAAAAACGGCTACATCCGACTGGATGGAGATTGAGAAGCAGCGTGGTATTTCGGTAACTACATCCGTGATGGAGTTTGATTACCGTGACTATAAAATTAATATCCTTGATACGCCGGGTCACCAGGATTTTGCGGAAGATACTTACCGCACACTGACTGCTGTAGACAGTGTTATCATTGTGGTGGACGGTGCCAAAGGTGTGGAAACGCAGACACGCAAGCTGATGGAAGTGTGTAGGATGCGTAAGACGCCGGTCATTATCTTTGTCAACAAGATGGACCGCGAAGGTAAGGATCCGTTTGATTTGCTGGATGAGCTGGAAGAAGAACTGATGATTCAGGTCCGTCCGCTGTCGTGGCCTATCGAGCAGGGTGCCCGTTTCAAGGGGGTATATAATATCTACGAACAGAAACTGGACCTGTATCAACCTTCCAAGCAGGTGGTAACAGAGAAGGTGGAAGTAGATATCCATACGGATGAACTGGATAAGCAGATCGGACAGGCGCTGGCTGAAAAGTTGCGCGGCGACATCGAGCTGATTGAAGGGGTGTATCCGGAATTTGATAAGGAGATGTATCTGGCCGGTGATTGTGCACCGGTGTTCTTCGGTTCGGCATTAAACAACTTCGGTGTGCAGGAACTGCTGAATTGCTTTGTGGAAATAGCTCCGAGTCCGCGTGCGGTGCAGGCGGTGGAGAGAGAAGTGAAGCCGGAAGAACCGAAGTTCACAGGCTTTATCTTCAAGATTACGGCGAACATTGACCCGAACCACCGTTCCTGTGTGGCGTTTTGTAAAATCTGTTCCGGTAAGTTTGTGCGTAATGCACCTTATCTGCATGTGCGTCATGGCAAATCCATACGCTTTTCGTCGCCTACGCAGTTTATGGCTCAGCGCAAGACGACCATTGATGAGGCTTATGCAGGCGATATCGTTGGTTTGCCCGACAACGGCACATTCAAGATTGGCGATACGCTGACAGAGGGAGAAATGCTTCATTTCCGCGGCTTGCCCAGTTTCTCTCCGGAAATGTTCAAATACATTGAAAATGCCGATCCGATGAAGCAGAAGCAGTTGGCTAAGGGTATCGACCAGCTGATGGACGAAGGTGTGGCTCAGCTGTTTGTCAATCAGTTCAACGGCCGCAAAATTATCGGAACTGTGGGCCAGTTGCAGTTTGAGGTTATTCAGTACCGTCTGCTCAATGAATACAATGCTTCTTGCCGTTGGGAGCCGGTCAGCTTATACAAGGCTTGCTGGGTAGAAAGCGATGATCCGGCCGAACTGGAGGCTTTCAAGAAGCGCAAATACCAGTACATGGCCAAGGACCGTGAGGGAAGAGATGTCTTCCTGGCCGATTCGGGTTATGTGCTGCAGATGGCACAGATGGACTTTAAGAATATCCGTTTCCATTTTACTTCAGAATTTTAATAGGTATAACCATATCGTCTGCCTGTATGTTTCAGGCAGGTTACGAATCAGAAAAGTGTGTCGGGGTTCTATCCCGGCACATTTTTTCTTTTAATCTTTATTATCTCTTCTTTCATACATTATTAAATTAAAAAATACTATTTTCGGACGTTTTTTGAATGAACAGCTTTAATTACTAATAATTTGTTATATGGAAAATATCGAAATGGCATTTTTGCTGATGGTAGTCGGCATGGCTACTGTATTTCTTATTTTGCTGATTGTGATAGGCTTGGGCAAATTGCTCATTGTGCTGGTGAACAAGTATGCACCCGAAGAAGAACAGCCTGTGCGGAAGCATGCAACGGAACCGGCCCCTATTCCCGGAAATGTGATGGCAGCTATTGCGGCAGCCGTGAATGTGGTTACACAAGGTAAGGGTAAAATCACGAAAGTGGAGAAAATCTGATGTTAGTTTGATCATAATAATATAATAGTATGAAAAGAGAAATAAAATTTAGCTTGGTGTTCCGGGATATGTGGCAGTCGGCCGGAAAATATGTTCCCCGGGTAGACCAGCTGGTAAAGGTTGCACCGGCCATTGTGGAAATGGGCTGTTTTGCCCGTGTGGAAACCAATGGCGGTGGTTTTGAACAGGTAAATCTATTGTTTGGCGAAAACCCCAATAAAGCGGTGCGTGAATGGACTAAGCCGTTTCATGAAGCCGGTATTCAGACACATATGCTCGACCGTGCACTCAACGGACTCCGCATGAGCCCGGTGCCGGCAGACGTGCGCCGTTTGTTTTATAAGGTAAAGAAAGCACAGGGTACGGATATCGCCCGCACGTTCTGCGGACTGAATGATGTGCGCAACATTGCTCCTTCCATTACGTATGCCAAGGAAGCGGGTATGATTTCACAGTGCTCGTTGTGCATCACCCATTCGCCCATCCATACAGTGGAATACTACACTCAGATGGCTTTGGAGTTGATCCGGCTCGGGGCAGATGAGATTTGTATCAAGGATATGGCCGGTATCGGACGTCCGGTGTCGTTGGGAAAAATCGTCGCCAATATCAAGGCGGCGCATCCTGAGATTCCTGTACAATATCACAGTCATGCCGGACCGGGTTTCAATATGGCCAGCATTCTGGCTGTCTGCGAAGCGGGCTGTGACTATATCGATGTGGGTATGGAGCCGCTTTCGTGGGGTACCGGTCATGCCGATTTGCTGAGTGTGCAGGCTATGCTGAAGGATGCGGGTTTCCAGGTGCCTGAAATCAACATGGAGGCTTACATGAAAGTGCGCGGCCTCATTCAGGATTTTATGGACGATTTCCTGGGTCTGTATATCAGTCCGAAAAACCGGTTGATGAATTCACTGCTGATTGCTCCCGGACTGCCTGGCGGTATGATGGGCAGCTTGATGGCCGACTTGGAATCGAACCTGGAATCCATCAATAAATACAAGGCAAAGCATAACCTGCCTTTCATGACGCAGGATCAGCTGTTGATTAAACTGTTCAATGAAGTGGCCTATGTGTGGCCCCGCGTAGGTTATCCTCCATTGGTCACTCCCTTCAGCCAGTATGTCAAGAACCTGGCCATGATGAATGTGATGGCTATGGAAAAAGGAAAGGAACGCTGGGGAATGATTGCCGATGATATCTGGGATATGATTTTGGGCAAAGCGGGACGGCTGCCGGGTCCGTTGGCTCCTGAAATTGTGGAAAAGGCCGAACGGGAAGGACGTAAATTCTTCGAAGGCAATCCGCAGGATAACTATCCTGATGCGCTCGAAAAGTACCGCAAGCTGATGAAAGACAACAAGTGGGAACTGGGTGAGGACGACGAGGAATTGTTTGAATATGCCATGCACCCGGCTCAATATGAGGCTTACAAGAGCGGAAAGGCCAAGAGCGACTTCCTGGAAGATGTAGCGAAGCGCCGGGCAGAAAAAGACCAGTCGCCTACGGAAGAAGCGAAACCGAAAACACTCACTGTGCAGGTGGACGGACAGTCGTACCGGGTGACAGTGGCTTATGGAGAAGCAGAACTTCCGGCTGCACAGGAAACGGCTGCTCCGGCCGGTGAGGGAAAAGAAGTGCTTTCTCCGCTGGAAGGTAAATTCTTCCTGGTGAAGAATGCGCAGGAAACTCCTTTAAAGGTGGGGGATGCTGTGAAAAAAGGAGATGTGCTGTGTTATGTGGAAGCCATGAAAACTTACAATGCCATCTGTGCAGAGTTTGACGGAAAGGTGACTGCAATCTGCGCCAATGCCGGTGATGCTGTTTCTGAAGATGATGTATTAATGAGAATAGGATAATGAACGAGATATTTGAGAATTTGTATGATATGACTGCTTTCAGCAATATAGTGGCTGAACCGCAGTTTCTGATAATGTATGCCATCGCGTTCGTTCTGCTCTATCTGGGTATCAAGAAGCAGTATGAGCCATTGTTGCTGATTCCTATCGCATTCGGGGTGTTGCTGGCCAATTTTCCCGGTGGTGACATGGGGGTCGTTCAGGCAGATGAGAACGGGATGATTCTGGTCAATGGAGTGGCAAAGAACATCTGGGAGATGCCTTTGCATGATATCGCCCATGAACTGGGATTGATGAACTTCATTTACTATATGTTGATCAAGACCGGCTTCCTTCCTCCTATCATCTTTATGGGAGTAGGAGCGTTGACCGACTTTGGGCCTATGCTGCGCAACCTGCGCCTGTCTATTTTCGGTGCTGCGGCTCAGCTGGGTATTTTTACCGTATTGCTGGTGGCTATCCTGATGGGCTTTACTCCCAAAGAGGCAGCTTCCTTAGGTATAATCGGTGGGGCAGACGGTCCGACGGCTATCTTTACGACAATCAAGCTGGCTCCTCATCTGCTGGGTCCGATTGCCATTGCGGCTTATTCCTATATGGCTCTGGTACCCGTCATCATTCCGCTGGTGGTGAAATTGCTTTGTTCCAAGAAGGAGTTGAGCATCAACATGAAAGAGCAGGAGAAAAAATACCCTTCCAAGACGGAAATCAAGAATCTCCGTGTGCTGAAGATTATTTTCCCTATCGTGGTGACGACGGTGGTGGCCCTCTTTGTGCCCAGTGCCGTTCCTTTGATCGGTATGTTGATGTTCGGTAACCTGGTGAAGGAAATCGGAACCAACACTTCCCGCCTGTTTGATGCGGCATCCAACAGCATCATGAATGCGGCAACCATTTTCCTGGGTCTGTCGGTAGGAGCTACCATGACAGCCGAAGCCTTCTTGAACTGGACCACTATCGGCATTGTTGTCGGCGGCTTCCTGGCATTTGCTCTTTCCATTGCCGGAGGTATTTTCTTTGTCAAACTGGTGAATCTGTTTTCCAAAAAGAAAATCAATCCGCTTATCGGAGCCACGGGCTTGAGTGCTGTGCCGATGGCCAGTCGGGTAGCCAATGAAATAGCATTGAAATACGACCCTAAAAATCATGTATTGCAATACTGTATGGCGAGCAATATATCCGGAGTTATCGGTTCGGCAGTAGCTGCCGGTGTACTGATTTCGTTCCTGGCTTAAGTGTCGTATACCTTGAAACGGAAAGAAGGTGTCGGATAACTTCGGTTGCCGGCACCTTCTTTTTTATATAAAGAGATAAAGAGAAATTGGGTCTTGTTTATTCACTGATTACTTGCTGGTAGCGGGTCACAGCCATTTTTTGTGCCAGATAGGCATTGATCAGATTGGTGCGGGCCTGTGTCCATGAAATTTGAGCAGACAATACGTCCACCATATTGGCTTTTCCTTCGGTGTAGGAAAATGAAATCAAGTCCAGACTCTCTTCTGCCAATTTCATGTTCTCGGTAGCCGTCTTTACCTGGCAAGCCGTCTCTTCGAGGCCTACCTGTGCTTCTGCCAGTTCTTCCTTGATGCCGTCGGCCACATAGCTTTGCTGCAGTCTCTGTATTTGGATGAGTGCTTTCTGCCGGCGGTTGGTTTTCAACCGTGCTCCCCATTGGAAGAGGGGAACTGAGAGATGGATGCCTACGATGGGATTGAACGAAACATCGTATCCCAAGTTGGGAGTGGCAGTGGCCCATCCTCCGCTGAAATACATCGACAGTTGCGGGTTGAACTGGCTGAGCGCATTTTTCCGCTGTGCCTGGCTCTTAGTTATGTTTATGGCAGTACGCTGAAAGTCGGCCCGTCGCTCCAATACGTTCTGCAAAGGAAGAAAGGACGTACAGACCACAGGCTCATCAATGCGTGTGAGGCTGTCGACCGCAGCCTCCGGTTCATGTCCCATGAGTATGTTCAGTTTTTGCAAGGCTAAGGTATGGTTCTGACGGGCTTTGATATACTGTAATTCTGCTTCTTTAAGGCGAGTGGAAATCAGCAGTAAGTCGGTACGGTCAATCATGCCATCAGTGAAGCGGTCCTGTGTGAGCCGGTATTGCTCTTTTACTATCTGCTGATAATTGTCAGCAGCTTGCAGCATAGCCAAAGAAGCCGCTGCATTCCAGTAGACCGCATCGCTTTGAAAATGAAGCTGGTCAAGGGTGAGTTTCTCCTGACAGTTCTCCAGTCTTTCATCGGCTTGGGCCATCCGTTGCTGTGCGCGGAGTGAGCCGCCGCTATAGAGTGGCTGCGACACCACGAACTGTCCCTGATAGGTGTGATTGCGATATTCGCCCACCGGCTCGTTCCATGCACGCAAGTCGTTCAGATTCAGTGTTCCATCCGCCTGAAGGCTGATTTGCGGCAAAAAGCCGGTGTGAGCTATTTTAGTAGCCAGCTGGCTGGCTCGTGTCTTTTCCCGCTGTTGCTTCAGCAGCTGGCTGTAAGCTTCCACCTTTGCGCGATAACTGTCTCGGCTGAGGAAGGCTGGCTGGGCGGTCAGGTGCTGGTAGCAACATAGCAGTGATAGGGCGATAAGTTGTTTTTTCATATTTTTCCTTTCTTTACTTCATTCGGTTGATTGGCCGGTTGCAGGGTAGGGCCTTGAATGCGTAGCAATGCACAGTAGGCCACTGGAAGCACAAACAGGGTTAGGGCTGAGGCTACCAGCAATCCTCCCATGATTGTGGCAGCCATACCTCCGAACATGGCATCAAACAGCAGTGGAAACATTCCTAAGATGGTGGTACCCGAGGCCATTGCCACCGGTACGATGCGGCTGGTTGTGGCACTGATGACGGCTTCCAGCGGATTTTTTCCTGTCGCCGTTTCTATATCAATCTGGTCCACCAGTACAATGGCATTTTTGATGTTCATGCCGATGAGTCCCAGCAGTCCCAGGATGGAGAAGAAATCGAACGATTTATGGAGCAGGAGCAAACCCAATACCACGCCGATGAAAATCAGAGGCAGCATCAGCAGGATGACCAATGGCTTCCGGTAGCTGCGGAAGAGAAACAGGAGAGTGACAAACATCAGGAAGAAAGTAAGCGGCAGGTTCTTGGCCAATGCCTCGTTCGATTCCACCTGACTCTCCTGTTCGCCGAAATACTTCATCGAATAGCCCTCGGGCAATTGAATCTTCTGTTGCACTTCCTTCCACACCTCGTTGAAAGCTGCAATGGCATTGGTGCCCCGCCGCGGGTCACACTGAGCCATCATCACCAGCTGCCGGTTGTAATCTTTCACGTTGGCAAACCGGTATTGGAAATCGAATCCCGATACCACCTGCTCCAGGCAAGTGACTTGCCGGTTTCCTCCAAACACAGGTAGGGTGCGCAAGTCATTGATGCGAAAGGAATCCATGGGATTGTTCTTCAATAAGATGGGAAGTTGCTGGTCTCCCTCCCGGTATTCTCCCAACGTCATGCCACTGGTGCCTATCTGAATGCTTTGCGCCATATTTTGGCGCGACACATTCAGCGGCTGTGCGCGTTCCGGACTGTAGAGCGGAGTCCATACAGGCACCTTGTTTCCCCATGAATTGCGGATATGAATCAGCTCAGGATGCTGATGCATGATGGATAGCGCCTGGTTGGTCAGCGAAATAAGCGTATCAGGATTGGGACCGATAAATCCGATTTCGATGGCAGCATCCACGGCAGGCGACAGCTTGAACAAACTGGTGCGGGCTATGGCATCCGGAAAGTTGGCTTTCATATACGTATCGAACGCTTCTTCATAGCTTTGGGAATACTTACTGTCGGTCAGTTCCACCAGCAGGTTGGCAAAGTTGGGCTTCGGTCCCACAGAGGTGGAAGCAAGGTAGTATCGCAGCGGCGTACTTCCAAACGTGACAGACACCGTTTTCACCTGCGGCAGTTGGCTGAGGTGCTTTTCTGCAGATTCCATTTGCTTCACTACCTCATTTATATCATACCCTTCCGGATAAAACACATCGGAGCGGAAATAAGGTTTGTCTAAAGACGGAAAGAAATTCTGCGGCATCATGCCCATGATGACGAGCGAAAGCACAAACAATGCTGCGGCTCCGCCCAGTGTGCCTTTTTTGTGGCGGATAAGCAGGTGCAATATCCGTGCAAACCGGTGGTAGAACGGCTTGTCGAAAGGGTCCTGAATCCTGTGGCTGTCGGGAGCCTTGAGGATGAAATTGCCGAAGGTAGTTGTCTGTGTAAGCGCCAGTATCCAGCTCAGTCCCAATGAAATGGCGAGAACGATAAACAGTGGTTTCACAATCTCGGCCACCGATGAAGGAGCCAGATAGAGCGGGAGAAACGAGCAGATGGCAATAAACGTAGCACCCAAGAGTCCCCATTGAGGAATCGTGGCTCCGTCCATCAAAGCCCTCCTCCGGTCCATTCCCCGCGCCATGGCAATTTGTGCATTGTCTGTCACCACAATGGCATTATCCACGAGCATGCCCATGGCAATGATAAATCCGGCCAGTGACGTGCGGTTGAGTCCCACTCCGAAAAACGACATGAGAAGCAGCGTGCCCCCGATCGAGAATACCAGCGACGATCCGATGAGGCAACCGGCCCGCAGTCCCATGACCAGCATGATGATGACAATCACGATGGCTACCGATTCTATCAGATTGATGATGAAACCGTTGTTGGCTTCACGTGCAATCTCATTCTCAAGATACAGGCTTTGCAGTTCCAGTCCCAATGGCATCAGAGGAAGCAGTTCGTTGAGTTTGCGTTTCACATTCTCTCCGGTCTGCACCACATCCCGTTGCGGGTCGGTAGAAATACCGATTCCGATGGCACGTTTTCCGTTGACATGCATGAGGGTAGCCGGCGGATTCAGGTATCCTTTCTCCACCACTGCTATATCCCCCAAAGCAACCTGTCCGCTTCGCGTGGTGATAACCTGATTGCGAATATCCTCCACGCTTGTATAGGTGCCGTCGGCCAAGATGCGGAGCCGTTGTTCGTCAGCCTGTATTTCACCTGCATTGATAAGCTGGTTTTGCGACCGGAGCAGCTGGCTCAGTTGGTCGGGAGTAATTCCCATTCCTACCAGCTTGCTGGTGGGAATAAAGATATTGATTACCTCCGTCTGTTCGCCAAACAAGGCCACCTTCATCACTCCGTCGGCCGTGACCACATGCGTCTTGATGCGTTCCGCCCAATCCCGCAGTTCCTCGTACGAATAGCCGTCATCGGCCGTCAGTCCGTAGTAGATACCAAACACATCGCCAAAATCGTCAGAAACGGAAGGGACAGAAGCACCGCTGGGCAATTGCGGTTGTATATTCAATACTTTTCTGCGCAGTTCGTCCCATTTCTGCGGAATGCTGCTTGCTGCAAGCGAGGGCTGCAGTTCGAAAGTGATTTTGGAGAGTCCATACATCGACTCCGATTCAATTTTATACACTCCGCTCATGCTCTGAATCTCCCGCGAGATAGGCTCCGTGATCAGCCGTTCCACTTCAGCCGGATCTGCTCCCGGATAGCGGGTCATGATGACAGCGGTTTTAATGACGAAAGGAGCATCCTCCTTCTTGCCCAGTTTGCCGAAAGCGGCGATGCCCCCGATAAGCAGCACGGCCAAAAAGAAATAGATGATTTTCGTATTGTTCAGTGAATAGTTGGCTAAGTTCATGGTTCGATTTCTTTGATGGTTTGTCCTTCAATTAGTTGATACACACCGGCTGTGACAATCTTTTCTCCGGGTTTCAATCCGTTGGATATAAGCACCTGGGCTTCTCCGGTAGGAGCCTGCACTTCCACTTCGCGCCGGTGCACCTTTTGGTTATTGACCACCCATACATATTTTTGGTTGCCTTCACTTTCGCTGAATAGGGCACTGAGAGGGATGAGGGTCCACTTGTTCTCTACCAGCGGGCCGATATCGGCGCTGAACTGAATGTTGCAGGTAAATCCCGGTTGCACTTTGTAGCGGTTGCGGTCGAATGTGGGGTCGTCAATGAGGATGCTGACCGGAATCCCGGTTCCGTCGGTCGATATATCCAGGTATTCCTCCAGCTTGGCATGGAAAGCCGGACCTTTGAAAGCATCAAAACTGACGGTAAAGCGAGGATTCTGGGCTTGCAGCAGATAGAGGTAAGCATCCGGGAGAGTGAATTTGATGCGCAGCTGTCGGGTGTTGACCAGCTGTACGACCCCTTCACCCGAATGAATCCGCTGGTAATTTTCAACCAGCCGTTGCTCAATGGTTCCGTCGAAAGGGGCCGTTAGCTGGGTGTCGCGCATATTGTTGGCCGAGAGTTCGTAGGCCGATTTGGCTTTTTGATAATTGGCCCGGCTGATTTCATATTCTTGTGTGGAAATGGCCTGTCGCGACAGCAGCCGCTTGTTTCTTTCCAGTTGTGCGGCAGCCGTTTCATAAGCCGCTTGTGCGGCGGCATATTGCAGGGCGATGTCTCTCGGATCGACGGCTGCAATCAGTTGGCCTTTTTTCACTCGTTCTCCTTCGATGACCGGCAGGCGGATGATTTGTCCGTCCACCCGGAAAGCCAGTGTGACATATTCGATAGCTTCCACAATGCCGGAGAAATCTTTCCGGATGAGCGACCTGGATGCTACAGTGGCTGTCTTGACCGGTCGAATGTCGGATTCATTCGTCACAGGAGAGGGGGTGCAGCCCACTAATAGGAGGACTGCCAACAGAAATCCATAATTTTTCTTCATAGTCAATGGTTGTTTGCCTTCTTAAAGTGCTATTTTTTTTCTTAAAATGACTAAACAACCATGAGGCGTAAATGTTTAGGTGCAGCCGGATTCTTTTATTCCGTGCCGCTATGCCTTGCTGGATAAAATGAAAGGGTGTGTCAGTTATCTGACACACCCTTTCCCCATCTTTACAGAAAGATTTAAATTATTTCTTCTTACGGTCACCGTAGCGGCTCATGAACTTATCAACACGTCCAGCTGTATCCACCAAAGTAGATTTACCAGTGTAGAACGGGTGAGAAGTGTTAGAGATTTCAATCTTCAGCAACGGATAAGTTTCACCTTCGAATTCGATGGTTTCTTTTGTTGCTACAGTTGATTTAGACAAAAACATGTCACCGTTTGACATATCTTTGAATACTACCGGACGGTATGATTCTGGATGAATACCTTTTTTCATTTCAGTATCTGCTTTTTAAATTTATATTCTGTTACTATTTTGGTAAGAAATAGTGTAATGGTCTATTTGAGAGCGCAAAGATAATGGTTTTCTTTGAATTAGAAAAAAGAATTGAGAAAAAAGATGATAAAATATGATAATGACTTGAATTGACGCTGAGCTACTTATTTGCAAGGTAGACATTACATTCTGCGACAGGTACGGCTGCTTTATACTGTTTTGATATTCTTTTAACCCTTTTTCTACTATATTTTTCTTTGCGATGTTCATTTTTCGGATGATAATGCTTAATTTTGCATCGGATTTTTAATTCACTAACAATAAACTTTAAACAAAATGGTAAATTACAAAGATTTAGGATTGGTAAACACAAGAGAGATGTTTGCTAAGGCCGTTAAAGGTGGATACGCTATCCCTGCTTTCAACTTCAACAATATGGAACAGATGCAGGCTATTATCAAGGCTGCAGTAGAAACAAAATCTCCGGTTATTCTTCAGGTATCTAAAGGTGCTCGTCAATATGCTAACGCTACTTTGCTGCGTTACATGGCACAGGGTGCTGTAGAATATGCTAAGGAATTGGGTTGTGCTCATCCTGAAATCGTTCTTCACCTCGACCACGGAGATACTTTCGAAACTTGCAAATCTTGCATCGATTCAGGTTTCTCTTCAGTGATGATCGACGGTTCTCACCTTCCTTACGAAGAAAACATCGCTTTGACTAAGAAGGTTGTTGAATACGCACACCAATTTGATGTAACTGTAGAAGGCGAGCTGGGTGTATTGGCTGGCGTTGAAGACGAAGTTTCTTCAGACCACCACACTTACACTGACCCTGAAGAAGTAATCGACTTCGCTACTCGTACAGGTTGCGACTCTTTGGCTATCTCTATCGGTACTTCTCACGGTGCTTACAAATTTACTCCGGAACAATGTACAATCGATCCTGAAACAGGTCGTATGGTACCTCCTCCATTGGCATTCGACGTATTGAAAGCTGTTGAAGCTAAGTTGCCGGGATTCCCTATCGTTCTTCACGGTTCTTCTTCAGTTCCTCAAGACGAAGTGGAAACTATCAACAAGTTCGGTGGTGCTTTGAAGGCTGCTATCGGTATTCCAGAAGAATGGTTGCGTGAAGCTGCTAAGTCTGCAGTTTGCAAGATCAACATCGACTCAGACTCTCGTTTGGCTATGACTGCTGCTATCCGCAAGACATTTGCTGAAAAACCGGCTGAATTCGACCCGCGTAAATACTTGGGCCCGGCTCGTGACAACATGGAAAAACTGTACAAGCACAAAATCATCAACGTATTGGGTTCAGACAACAAGTTGGCTGAATAATTCTTATACGTTAGGATTTAGATAAGAGTTTTGATTGTTAAAACTGCAATTGTCTTCGGACGATTGCAGTTTTTTTGTGCTTGCATGGTTCTGTTGTTTCCTCTCATCTCCTTCTCTCTGTTTTTCTCTGCTTTCCTTCTCTTCTCTTCTCTTTTCTTTTCTTTTCTTTTCCTTTTCTTTTCATTAGCTGAGTGACTGCATCTTCTTATAGTGTGAAGGTGTGTCGGTGAAAGGTTCATTGTAACTTGCTAAAAATAATTTAATTACGATGAACTGTCATTGGGTGATAGGTGAAAGAATAGGGAGTGAAAGGTGAAAGAACGGAAGGTGAGAGGTGAAAGGATAGCGGTTGATAGGTGAATGAACGGAAGCTGAAAGGTGAAAAACGGTAAACCGATTTAGGAAGTATCACGCCGAAGTGTCAACCGTTTTAGTACAGGCAGAGACAAAGAGCTGCAAGATAGCGCTTAAAAAGCATAGGTTTAGGGAGTAAAAAGCATAGGTTTATGGGATGAAAACCTATAGGTTTGTAGTTGCTAAAGTGGCACTTTATGACCTTTAAAGTGCCACTTTATGGCCTTTAATATGGCACTTTGTGAAGTGTATTTTCAAAAACGTCTAATTCCATAAATTAGATTATTATTTTGAAATATAGAATTATCTGCTTATCTTCACGATTTGTTTATATGCACTTCATCGGTACTCACAACGAATATGATAAGATAGATTGCTCTAATATTTAGGATTATGACAAAGATACAAAATCAAAGCCAATATGAATGTGCTGTGAAAAGAGTGGAAGAGCTTCTGCCATTGGTGAAAGATGATACTCCATTGAATGACCCGAACAGTATAGAATTGGAACTTCTGTCTAATTTAGTTGCTGATTATTCTGAAGAACATTTCTCTTTAGGAGAACCTTCACTTGTCGATGTTCTCAAGCTTCGTATGTTTGAAATGGGGTTGAACCAAAAGTCACTTGCTGAATTAATAGGTGTTAGTCCTTCGCGTCTCAGTGATTACATTTCAGGAAAATGTGAACCAACCCTGAAAGTTGCGAGAGAAATAAGCCGGAAGTTGAATATTGATGCCAATATAGTATTGGGAGTATAAGGGAATGAATAGCCCTTTAGCATTGACAACTTATATACAAATACAAGTCTTTGTGACTAAGGTTTCACAAAGTATATCAATAGCTTGTGGGTTTGGCTTATTTCCACACACGTACATAAATTGTTCAAGCATATAATCATTGTTTATGAATAACTTGCAAGAGGATATGAAATATGTTATTCCTAGCCTCTTGCATGCCGTTTTGGCTAAGTTTTCATCAACAAACGATTAAAATTTTTTTCTTCTTGGCTTATTTTTTTCTATATTTGCGATGTTTGATGAAAATTTGTTTTGTTTGAAGGTAACACTGAGTTAAGTAAATTTTCAGACATGGCAAACGTAGGCGTTAAATTATAATGTAGCGTATTATTTAACCTTTTTCTTGACATGCAAAAATAAGATTTATCTAACATAACTTTGTCTATTATGAAAACATTCTTAAATAATAAAAAATATATACTTTTTATCTTTCTTCAATCTTTCCTTGTTAGTTTTATAGCAACTCCTCTTCGAGGGTATAATTTTGAATGGAGTTCTTTCGCCGGTTTTCTAGTTTATTGTATATATACATGGTTTGCCATTCATCGATATTGTAATTATTTGTCACCTGCCCGTATAGTCTTAATCACTCTTGTTGGTTTAAGCATATTGGAGTTACCTGTTCGTATCATTTACTTTAATAGTACTTTCTTTAGCTTACCTGATTTCCTTATGAGAATAGCAGGTGTTTTATGTGCATATTTTTGCCATTCCCGCCAAAGAAGTATTCAAGTAGCATGTCTTTCAATAGGATTTTTAGTTAATATATTTATGAGTTTCGGTATTTTCCATCCGATGAGTGGTTGGGATATGTGGATGAATAAAGTAAATACAGGACATTTTATACCTACTATATCACCCACTACATTAAGACAAGATTTTTGGAAAGATGCAATCAATGATCAGCGTATTTCATTGGCAGAACACCATAAAGGGAAGGTTACACTGATTGAATTTTGGACCGAATCTTGTGGAGTATGCTGGAGTGGTTTTCCTCGGTTGCAGCAACTGCATGATAAATATTGTAACCATCCTCAAATACTTATTTCTTCTGTTCACGTAGCATATAATAAAGCCAATCGAAATAATGTCTCAGCCAGTCACATGTTGCAACAGAAAAACTACACCTTTCCTGTGTATAGTATTCCGGCTACGAGTTCCATCTTAAAGGAATTAGATATCAAATCTTTTCCTCGTTTTATTTTGCTTGATACACAAGGAAGAGTTGTAATGAATGGTGGTTTTAATCTTCAGTTAATTGAAGAAAAAATTGGAGAACTTACTAGAGATGTCCAGATAAGTGACTAATATCATCAGTCTGTTACTTCAGTTCATATAAGTCATATATATCAAAGTCAATGAAATATTTGACGTGTTGAATGTTCTTACTATCTTTATTAAAAAAGGCTTTATCGTTTTTGATCATAGCTTTTTCAAAATGTTCTATTTGTCTTACAGGTATTTTTATAGATTTATCAAACGAGATCATTATCCATTTCAGCTCCCCACTGCATAATTCATAATACAGGGATAATGTTATGTAACAGTCTTTAGTTGTGATACTTCCTTGAATATAGGGTAAAAGGTATTTTTGAATATAATCTTTTTTATTTACAAGTGTTCGATTGGGTCATGATTTATATTTTACAATTAATTCAATTGAACTAGGAGCACTGTTATCAAAAGGAATTCCATTTCTATATATAAAATCTCATTATCAATAGTGTCTGTGATGTAACTAGCTGCTGCTCTTTGCTTCTGTGGGATACTTACCGTTTCTTGGCTCATTATACTTAACGTGAGCATTAGAAATATACCAGTTAAATAAATTATCTTTACCATATTGATTGTGCTTAGTAATTAATTTCTTAAATAAATGGTTTTCATACATTCACAAATAAAACTATAATATATATTGATAACACTCACTTATACTACTCTGTCGTAAAAATCTGATTCAATCAAGTTTGTTCTTAAATCTTTTTTCAGTCGGATGATTCATCAGTCTGATACTTCAGTTCATATAATTCATAGTCAGTCCAAACTTGAAAAAAATCAATATCCGTAATTCCCTCAGTACTTCGGTTGAATATTGCTTTATCATCTTTCATCATGGCCTTTTCAAATCGTTCAATGGATTTTATGGGAATTGTTATTGAATTATCATGATAAATCGCTATCCATTTTAAATTTCCTGAAGACAATTCATAATAAAGGCGCATAGATAAATAGGAGTTTTTAGTTGTTATTTCTCCATTGATATATGGTAAAATAAATTTTTTTACATATTCTTTCTCATCAACAAGTGTCCTTTTAGGCCATATTTTGTATTTTTTAGCCGCTACGTCCGGACTTGGAGCTTTACTATTAAATGGGATTCCTTTTCTGAAAATAAATTTCGAATCATCTGATTCGATTATCTCATACGTTTCAGTTTCTCCTTTTTCGTATGATATTTCCTCTGTTTCTTGTCCTCTGATATTTAATGTAAAAAGTAGTGACACGATAATAAAATAAATAGTTTTCATACATTCACATTTAAATTAGTTTTTCTCATTCTTTAGTTCATATAAATCATAAGTAGGCCAACTTCTGAAAAAATCAATATCCGTAATACCTTCGGTGCTTCGGTTGAATATTGCTTTATCATCTTTCATCATGGCTTTTTCAAATCGTTCAATAGCCTTTATAGGTATGGTTATGGAACTATCATGAAAAACAGTTATCCATTTTATTTTTCCTGTAGACAATTCGTATAAGTATGATATGCCTAAATGCCCGTTCTCAGGAGTTAATTCTTCTTTAATATAGGGTAAAAGATATTTTTTTATAT
>Virginia_p1__coassemble_1219_pt1 | contig 15818 bp, 7 predicted proteins | sample Virginia_p1__metabat2_high_PE_023 | metagenome-assembled genome bin Virginia_p1
AGCGGCCGCCAAGCTACGCAAGATGGTGGAAGCCTATCAGATAGAAGCCATCTCCATCGGCAACGGCACAGCCAGCCGCGAGACGGAAGACTTCATCAACCGCCAGACGTTCGACCGCCCCATACCGGTGTTTGTGGTCAGCGAGCAAGGAGCCTCCATCTATTCCGCTTCCAAGATTGCGCGAGAGGAGTTTCCCGACTACGACGTCACCGTGCGCGGAGCCGTTTCCATCGGTCGCCGTCTCATGGACCCCTTGGCAGAGCTGGTCAAGATCGACCCGAAATCAATCGGAGTGGGGCAGTACCAACATGATGTGGACCAGGTCAAACTGAAGAAAGCCCTCGACCAGACGGTGGAGAACTGTGTAAACAAGGTGGGCGTCAACCTCAACACGGCGAGCAGCCACCTGCTCACCTACATCTCCGGCCTCGGACCGCAGCTGGCGCAGAACATCGTCAGCTACCGTGCCGAAAACGGTGCCTTCCGCTCGCGCAAACAGCTGCTCAAAGTGCCCCGCATGGGAGCCAAGGCCTTCGAACAGTGTGCCGGCTTCCTCCGCATCCCCGGAGGCGAACAGCCGCTGGACAACACCGCCGTGCACCCCGAGAGCTACTGCATCGTGGAGCAGATGGCCCGCGACCTGCACTGCACGGTCGATGAGCTGATTGCCCGCAAAGACCTCCGCCAGCAGATCGACCTCCAGCGCTACCTGTCGCCCACCGTCGGACTGCCCACCTTGCAGGACATCCTGCAGGAGCTTGACAAGCCCGGCCGCGACCCGCGGAAAACCATCCAGGTGTTTGAGTTCGACAAGAACGTACGCACCCTGGCCGACCTGCACGAAGGCATGGTGCTGCCCGGCATTGTGGGCAACATCACCAACTTCGGTGCCTTTGTCGACATCGGCATCAAGGAAAACGGACTGGTACACCTCTCCCAGCTGGCCGACCGCTACATCAGCGATCCCTCGGAAGTGGTATCCATCCACCAGCATGTCAAGGTCAAAGTGCTGAGCGTAGATACCGAACGCAAGCGCATTCAGCTCAGCATGAAGGGCGTAGCCCAAGACTGACGATAAACAGACAATAAAAGAGAGCAAACAAAATACCCGTTGATAGAATCAGACATTCCACCAACGGGTATATATTTATAAATCTGTTATTTTTTATTTATTGGGAGTAGCCCATTGATACGTCTCATCACAACGGATAGTCACCACTTGGTTTCCTACCTGCATACGGAACTCTCCTTCCTCAAGTATCCATTTTCCATCAGCTCCTACAAAAGCCAAATCGCTAGCAGGAATCGTCAGAGTCATGGTTTTCGTTTCACCCGGCTTTAGTTCAATCTTATCAAATGCACGCAAACGACGATTCTCCGGAGTCATAGAAGCCACCAAATCACGGCTAAAAAGCATCACCACTTCCTTACCTACTCGACTACCCGTATTAGTTATATCTACTGTGAAATTCAGTGAATCCGTCACCTTAAATGAATCCAAATTACACTTCAAGTTATTATATTCAAATGTCGTATAGCTCAATCCATAACCAAACGGCCATTGAACAGAAATCACAGCATCATAGTCATAAGCACCTTCCATTTTATCCATCTCTTCACTTACACGATAATCATATGTTGTCAGTTCGGCTTCATGGCGCGGATACGTATAAGGCATTTTAGCGCTGGGGTTAGCATCGCCGGCCAAAATATTTGCAAGTGCATCAGCTCCATAGTTACCCGGCAACATCACATGTATAATTCCTTTCGCCAATGGTTCAATATCATGAATAATACGCGGACGGCCTTCATTCAAAACTAAAATGATAGGTTTACCTGTAGCAGCTAAGGCTTTCACCAAGTTTCGCTGGTTTTCCGACATGGCCAGTTCAGAAAGATTGCCCGGAGTCTCACAATAAGAATTTTCACCGATACAAGCAATAATCACGTCCACTCCCCTGGCTGCAGCTACAGCCTTTTCTATTTCAGGTGTATTTTCTTCCTCATACGTTCCCTCGGCTACATACGTTACTCCTTGTTCCAAACGCACATTCGAATCACCGAATTTATTACAGAGAGCTTCATAAATAGTGTGATAACTACCTGCAAAGCGATCGGTCAGATGTCCTTGCCAGGAATAACTCCATCCGCCGTTGAGACAACGCATAGAATGTGCATTTGGACCTGTTACCAATAATTTCACTCCTTTGCGTAAAGGTAAAATCTGATCTTTATTCTTCAACAGAATTTCCGATTCCTCAGCTGCCTGAATTGCCTTTTTCGCATGCTCATCGCACGCAAATTCAGGATAATTTTCAGTAACTGTCATTGGCTGTTCAAACAATCCCAGTCTGACTTTCAGGCGAAGAATTCTACGCACCGCATCATCAATACGACTCATAGACACTTGTTTTTCTTCCACCAGTTCTTTCAATAACGTACAGAAATCCAGAGCATACGGTTCCATAGCCATATCAATACCCGCATTAATTGCCATCTTGATAGCCTCCTTCTTGTTCGTTGCTACATGTTCTCGCGTATACAAATTATTGATATCCGCCCAGTCAGTGATGAGCATCCCGTCCCAGTTTAAATCTTCTTTCAACCATTTAGTCAGCAGTTCAGCATTGGCATGCACAGGCACCCCATTTACAGAACCACTATTTACCATTACTGTCAGTGCCCCTGCTTCCACACAAGCTTTAAAAGGAGCAAAGCATTTTTCACGCAATTCCGATTCAGGAATATAAGCCGGAGTACGATCTTTACCGGTGCGAGCCGAGCTATAGCCCATATAGTGTTTAACCGATGTAGCGATACGATTAGCAGGAATATGATTCGGGTCTTCTCCCTGGAATCCTCGGATGGCCTCACGACCCATGATGGCATTAACCAAACAGTCTTCTCCAAAATTTTCCCACACCCGAGACCAACGTGGATCACGAGCCATGTCAACTGTCGGAGAGAAAGTCCACGGACAGCTACCTGCACGGGTTTCATAAGCCGTGATACGAGCAGCCTCATACGCCAGTTGTGGGTTAAACGAAGCAGCTAGATTGATATTCTGCGGGAACAATGTACCCCCCAGCGTATACGTTGTTCCATGGTTTTGGTCCAAGCCATAGATACAAGGAATACCAATCTCCTTCATGGATAAAGTTTGAATCTTGCCAATGATCTCCTGCCATTTGGCACAATTCTGCGCCACCGGACCCGGACTGTTCAAGATTGAACCAACCTTATACTGACCGATAGCCTCCTGCAATTTGGCATCATCCAGTACAAAATCATCGTTTTCAAACTTACCAAGCACGTCAACAGACAATTGAGTCATCTGACCTATTTTCTCTTCCAGTGTCATCCGAGCCAATACCTGCTCCACTTTCTCTTCCACACCTGCATCCGACGGAATAGCCGGTGCTGTAGCTGGCTGATGGCATGCGGCCATCAACAACATGGACACTACATAAAACGATTTTTCTACTTTATTCATATGTTTTTCTTATTATCTGCAAAATTAAATTATAACACAGCCACCATATCCACATAATAACCATGACCCACACAAAGGAATCCGTCCTGACTAAGAATCATATCCAATATATCCTGAGTTAACAGCACTTCCTTGACACCGTTTTCACTAAAATCAAACGCTGCTGTTCCAGGCAAATCATTCCAATGAGCAGAAGTAGTACGCATCTGATGATACTCATCCGAAGGATTCACCGAATAGTGGATATAGAGCGTTGCACCGGGTTTCAAAGATTGGAAGGCTTCTTTACCAATCAGATTAAACGTCTTATTCGGATTTTCGTCGGGCAAATCCCACGATACATAATGATGTCCTTTCCATAACACTGTCATAGAAGAAACGATCACAGACTGTTCCTTTTTATTGCCTTCTTTAGAATAAAACCACACCTCTGTACCGGCACTCGTCGTTCCTTTCAGCACATATTCGCCATCGTCCAGCTTCGGAGCAGTAAGCACCAGTTCCGTAGCCGACTGTCTGACAAATTCAGTCAGCGTCTGTCCTCCGAAGGTAAGCGACTGGATTTTATCCAAATTGATACCCGAAAGCACCCATTCCGTACCGGCATTCGTCCGGTCGGCTCCCGAAGTAATCATGGGGTCACGGCTCACCGTAATTTCATTTCCTCCAAATTCATTACCCGCTGCATCGAACAGAATCACACGGTAGGTACCGTTTTCCAACGCTTGCGGCACCGTATATTCAAGATAGGTCCCCTTGTCATCGTTGCCCAATGCAACATTCGACACCGTTTGTCCGCCCATAACAAGTCCCTTTACTGTTTCCAAGTGACTACCATACAAACGAGCCTTTCCATTCGGAGCAACAATACGTTCAAAACTAACTTCCGTAGTCTGAGGATCATCCGCCAGCGGATTAACCTGCACAAGACCCTCACGATAAGTAGACTTACCAGCATCGGTCGTCACATTTACCCTCATCACATAAACACCTGCCTTCAGGTTGATATCGATCGATTTACCTTGTGCCACTTCTTCCCCATCAAGCAGCCAACTGACATGGCAATAATCAGCTGGTGTTACAGTCAATGTCATCGAGAAATTAGCATCTCTGTTGATATTTGCCACCACAGGCAACTTCCCGTCTTTTCTATCAGGAAGCGTCGGATCAAGAATACGTGGATCATCATAAGCTGTAACTGTAGAAAACGGTTCCTCCTCCTGACAAGCAGTAACACACACATTGACAGCCAACAAAAGAAGGATCATGTAATATATCTTTTTCATTTGATAATCAATTAAGAGTTAAACACCAAAAGTCTATTTATCCCACCAAACAGGAGTGTTCCAGCTATCTTTTCCTCCCATCCGTTCGAGTGCTTCTTCATAACCTGTTTTATTATAAGATGATTCCAATACGGGGTAGCAAAGACGCACCGGGATTTCCTTTCCTCCTGTCATAAACTGCTCAAAGCCATATTCGGCCGGAGATTTCAGTTTTGGATAACCGGAGCGACGCTGGTTGGCCCAACATTCAGCCGGATTGGTAAAGTGCAAAATCCATGCTTGTGTATGAATAGAAGCCATTTTCTGTTCTTTCGTATGTCCCATTCCATTGGCCGATAAATACGCATTCATCTCCTCTTCCGAAACAGGATCACACTTGTAGCGAGTCACCAGAAAGTCAACAGCAGCCCGCACTCCCTCTTCATACAGCGCTTCGGCAGTCTGTCCATCACATTCCAGTTTTTCAACGCTGCTTCAGCCAACAGAAAACGTGTTTCCGCAAAAGTCATCACTACACCCGGATTATCCCCTCTCAAGAAATTATTGGCCAGTTTAGGTTCTGTTTCACGAGCCACACTGATGGTCACATTCGGATTGGTTTCAGCTAATTCCTTCAAAATGTCACTGTCATATCCCGTAGGCCAAGGTTCCCAGCTGAATGCCCCCGGCAAACACGGCTGAAAAGCAATCCCTTTATCAATCATTTCCTGGGTTAAATCCACCCGATTATCGGGACTGGTAGCACTCATGAGACCGTCGTAATAGCAGCGGCTCAGCATAAAGGTACGAGGGTCGCCCGTGTTGTACAGTTGATTAAACAACGTTGCGCACAGATAGCTCGGATTGTTGGCCGGGTCATTACCAAACAGCAATTTAGAAAGAGCATTGCCACGGAAATCCCCATAAGCATCCTGACCAAAGCTGAATGCAATATTCATATATTTGATCAAAGCATCATCCTCAGCACTGTCAAAAATTCCGCCATCGGCCTGCCAAGCAGCCTCAAACTCTTGCTGAGCCTTCTGAGGGTCGACGTTTGAAATTCGCATAGCAAAGCGCAAGCGCAATGAGTTGGCCAACTTTTTCCACTTAAGAATATTACCACCATAAATGACATCACCTGTTATAGCATCCTTAGCCGGGTCTAATGCCTCTACTGCAGCAGTCAAATCCTGAAAGAAACTATGATAAATTTCTTCCTGTGTATCATATCGTGGATTAAAAATTCCCTGCAGGAATCCCATACCCGCTTCCTTGCAAGGCACGTCACCGTAGATATCCGTAATGATAGACATCAGATAAACCCGATAGATCGTCAGTGCAGCATGAATATTGGTCTTGCCCTGATCCTGTGCAGTGCGGTATTGGGCATCGGTCAAATTCTTAATTGAATTAGTATAAAAAGTGGTCCAAACACGATCCATTTCATCATCACTAAGCATATGACGACCACCAAAATTAGTGGTATTCCAGCACCCCATAAGTTGTTGCGTAAAGCCATACAGATAATTTCTGTAAATTTCAACCATGCCCAAATCGCCATAAGTTTGCAACTGAGCGGTAGTCAGCTGAGCGTTCGCATCAAGAGCTGCTGCTTTCGTCGGGTCTGTATTCATGTTTTCCATATACTCATCGCTACAAGAAGTAAAGCTGAGTACACCTGTCAACAGCGTAAAAGCAATTGTATATATACTGAGTTTCATTGTTCTATGATTTAAGTGTATAGATAATCTTTAAAATTTAACATTGATATTGAAACCATAACTTCTGCGTGAAGGCAAAGAACCATATTCCAATCCCATACCCGTGGTATTATTGTAGTTTGAATCTGGGTCAATGTTCGGAATGTTCTTCCACACAATGAACGGGTTGCGTGCTACGAAAGAAACTGTGGCAGCTTGCACCACCTTCTTCAGCCATTTTTCAGGCAAACGGTAACTCAACGTCATTTCACGGCATTTCACATACGAGTTATCAAATATAAATGCCGATGGTGCGTTACGACATACACTCATCCAATAATCTTCCGGATTGACATAGATATCATTTGGACGATAAGTGCCATCCCCGTTATCAATTACACCAGGAGCTACAAAACCACCAGTTGGTTTCCAGTCAGGAGAGCCTTTAGGGAAACCTGCCGCTTTGCGCTGTTCTTCCGAACGGTACCATTCTTCACGTCCTGCCAGGGTTTCCAACGCTTTACCTGATTCATACGAAGCACGAGCCGACATAGAATACAAATCTGCACCTACTTTTATATCAAACAAAGCTGAGAAAGACAGATTCTTATAAGTAAAAGTCGTACTCAAACCACCCGTCCAATCCCAAGATGCATTACCCAACACATGATTGTTAGTATCATATTGTGGCAATCCCGTTGTCGGATCAATCAACACATCACCATTGGAGTTCCGTTTGAAGTCTGGTCCCACAATAGAACCAAAATTCTCACCGACCTTAGCAGCAACCTGCACATTCAGCCAAGGTGCCTTTTCCAGCTCGAACATATCCACATCATCTACCAGACTCTTTACCTTATTGCTGTTCTTAGAGAAATTCACATTCACATCCCAAGAGAAATCCTTCATTTGGATAGGACGAGTGTTCAAAGCAATTTCGATACCTTTATTTTCAATTTCCCCGGCATTAATCAAACGATAGTTATAGCCCGTAGCCCATGAACTAGCCATACCCATAATCTGATTCTTACTGTTCTGAGTATAATACGTCACATCCAAACCAATACGATTGTTCAAAAACTTAGTTTCCAAACCAATTTCAAACGAGTTTGTCTTGGTCGGTTTCAAATTCCGGTTCGGCAACGTATTGTTATCTATATAACCGATAGTAAAACCCGGATAGGAAAACTTTGATTTCGTATAAACGAGTCCTAACTGATAAGGATCAGTATCACTACCTACCTGAGCCCACGACATACGCAGCTTACCATAAGGCATCACGTTACCTACCTTAATCAATTCAGAAAAAACAAAGCTACCTGAGAAAGACGGATACACATACACATTATTTCCAGTTGGCAAAGTAGAAGATTGGTCTCCACGTAAAGTAGCATCCAAATAAACCATATGCTTCCAGCCCACATTCACTGCTCCGAATACTGAATTAATCTGCTTGCGGTAGCTTCTTTCCTCCATACTCGTCTCGTTGAAACTCATCAACGCCACCACATCTCTGATTTGCATATCTTGAGCAGTTGTCACACTCGTCTGATTATTGACCTTAAACAGGTTTCCACCCAAAGTGGCACTGAAATCAAAATCCCCCCAGCTATTGTTATACAATGCCAGTAATTCAAAGTTGTACATACGGTTACGGAACTTACTGCTCTGTAAACGTCCTGCTTCATAACCCGGTGTAGTAGGTGCTTTAAAATCATCAAACATAAACCAATTCATTTCAGCTCCTACCGTACCCTGCAACTTCAAGTGTTTAGTAACATTCCATACAGCCTTTCCATTCAAACGAAACTGATCTTTCTTTGATTTATTGAAGTTCTTATAAATATCCCAATAAGGGTTCACGTTATACGGGTCCATACCGTTCCAGTTGGCATAATTGCCATCAGCATCTTGATATGATTTCAGCCATTCCTGGTCATAAGTAGTGGCTAAAGTCATCAGATTCTTACCCACATTGGATTTGCTGTCGCCCAATGCTGGACGATTTTTCACAGCTTCACGCGTATAATTGGCACTAAAATCCAAATCTACCTTCCCCATCGTAGTATTCGTACGTAGATTAAAGATATCACGACTCATATTGGTTTCCGGCACGATATCCTTGTTGCGCATATCAGTAAAAGTAAAACGCAACCCCGTCTTTCCACTATGAGCACTGATGATAGCCGAATTACTTGCAGTCAAACCTGTGCGGAAAAAGTGAGATGTATTGTCCGGAATAATCTGATAAGGACGAGAAACACCATCGAAATAATTCACAAGATTACTGCCATCCGCTTTGGCCCCCCAACTCTTATTGGTACTGGAAGTAGCATCAATGCTGTATTCACCGTTACTACCCATACCATACACTTCCTGAATGTCATCCCATTTCGCCAATTGAGTATCGATAGTCAGCGTACCGTTATACTCTACACTCAGTTTATCTTTGTTGGCTTTTTTTGTAGTAATTAAGATAACCCCATGACTGGCACGGCTACCATATAATGCAGAAGCAGCTGGACCTTTCAATACCGACATATTCTCAATATCATCCGGATTTATACTGGAAATACCATCACCCAAGTCAAAACCTCCCGCATTACCGGCACTTCCGTAATTGGTATTATCCAAAGGTACTCCGTCGATTACATAAAGCGGCTGGTTGTTTCCTGTCATCTCCGTACTACCACGCAAAATAACACGAGTAGATCCAGAAGGTCCTCCGGCTGTCTGACTTACAACCAGACCCGGCACACGTCCGGCCATGGAATTAATCACATTCGTTTCTTTTGCTTTCGTCAGCGCTTCCCCTTTTACTTCATCCAAGCCATAACCTAAAGCCTTACGCTCCCTTTTTATTCCCAAAGCTGTAACCACCACTTCGCTCAAAGCCTTGCTGTCTTCCTGCATTTGAATCACCAAAGGAGCATTTCCACTTACAATTTCCAAAGTCTTATAACCTACATAGCTGACAACCAGTGTGGCTCCTGGCTTTACACGCAATGAAAAATTACCATCTAAATCGGTAATCGTACCATTACCTTCATTACCCTTTTCAACCACAGATGCACCGATAACCGGTCCCAAAGCATCATTAACCGTACCTTTCACTAATTTGTTCTGCTGTTGCACCACCTCACCTTGTGCCCACGGCGAAGCAGCATACATGCGCGGCAGTCCCCCAACTAAAGCCAACGAGAAAGTACCACAGCACAATGCGAATTTCAAATGAGTTGTTTTCATTGTTCTTTATTTAAGATTAATAGATTCGTATCCAGTCAACATACATATGAGCCTTTGCCCCTTCCGGCAAAGCCGTAATCTGATCTTTCTCCAAAATATTCGGGAAGTCACCTCCTACAGCTAAATTGAAGAGTACATAACAGTTGTCATGAAAATACTCCTCTCTTCCACTGACACTACTGATGTCAAACGTATGGAAAAGAATACCATCTACCGATACAGCCAACTTATAAGCATCCCATTCCAAAGTATAAGTATGATACTGACCATCCTGCAGACTATGGGCAAAATCAGCAGCATGATATTCCTGTCGGTGAGTCTCTATACTCGTTCCGTAATGAATGGCTGAATTCAGAAAGGTCTCCGTAGTACCATTAGCAATACCATTTTTCTCACCCATCTCCAAAATATCAATTTCACCGCACTGCGGCCACGGCTTCTCATTATCGCCCATCATCCAAAATGCCGGCCACAAGCCATTGGCTGTTTTAGGCAATTTGATACTGGCCTCTATTTTCCGATGCTTGAAATTCATTTTACCCTTTGAATTCACACGTCCCGAATAAATCATACCGTCTTTATGTTCTGCAGTCAGAATCAGAACAGACTTATCGCCGTCTTTACCTACCGTTACATGCTCCTTGTCGTAAGCCTGTAATTCCCGGTTCACCCATCCCGGTTCATGCACCTCCTTGGTCCACACCTGTTCGTTAAAGGTCTCAAATTCGTCAACAAAAAAACAAGATTCAGCAGGATTCTGTGGTCCGTTTTCATCGTCATGAGATGCACACGCCTGCTGCGTAAAGAAAAGAAAAGCAAACAATAAATACTTTACATTTTTCATAAGGTTTTATTATTTTAAAGTTAAACAAAACTCCTCAGACGGCTGCCGGTACTTTTTTTCTCTTCCTGTCCGAAGAAAAAGAAAGCGGCAATTCCGCTTGAGAAACTGCCGCAAAATTGGTTATTTTAGGCCAAAACGAGGTTAGATTACTGACATAATTGGTTTGATAGCTATCATACTTCCGTATTAGCATACTTACTGGGCTGCACACCGAACTGTTTTTTGAATAAAATGCTAAAGTATTTTGTATTTACAAAACCGGTTTCCACAGAAACATCGGCCACACTCTTACCAGCCATCAGCAACTCGGCTGCCTTCTGCAGACGAATCAAGCGAATGAATTCCTGCGGCGCCTTCCCCGTCAACGATTTCAAGCGCCCGTAAAACAGCGTACGGCTCATGGCCATCTCCTGACAAAGTTCATTGATGGTAAATTCCTGATTGCTGATATTATTCAAAACCACCTGCGTAGCCTGCTCTACAAATATCTTATCACTTTCTGACAGTTCAGCCGGCTGCACCGTTTCATCTATCCGTTTGGCTTCTTCAACCGCTACAGCTACATCTTCTGCCGGCTGCTGCCCTACCTGCAGCAACGCATGTCGCATCAGCCATTGCCGCTGACGTTCTCTGTTTGCCAAAAGCCCGCGCACTTTCAACTGAAGAATATCCGTATGAAAAGGTTTGGGAATATAATCATCGGCCCCCTTTCGCAGTCCATCCGCCATAGCATCATGCGTAGTCTTCGCTGTAAGCAACACAAAAGGGATACTAGCCGTTTCCGGATTTGCCTTCACACGCTCACACAGCTCATCCCCCTGAATACCGGGCATCATCACGTCCGATACGATAATATCCGGATATTCCTTTTCCAGACAAGTCAATGCTTCTTCACCCGTAGCCGCTTCTATCACCCGATACGAATGACGGAAAATCATCTGCAGATAATGGCGCAAAGCATCATTGTCCTCCACAATAAGCAAGGTTTCCTGCGGATGCCCCGCCACTTCGGCATCGTTTTCCACTCCTTCGGGAAGAGCAACATCCGTATACGATTCAATCTTCCCTTGAGCAATAGGCTCCTTCACAGCCTCATCAGCCGCAGCCTCCGGGTGACGGTCGGTGAGATTGAACACCAGGCTGAACGCAGTACCTACATTCTCTACTGAGCGGAAAGAAATCTGACCATGCAACATTTTCATCAAACGATACACCTGCAGCAGCCCAAATCCACTGCCATCTGCATTCGACTTACGGGCATTTTCTGCACGATAGACGGAAGTAAAAAGATGTTTCTGTTCCTGATGCGGGATACCGATACCCGTATCCTCTACCTGTATACAAGCCTTCTTTTTTGTAAAAGATAATTGAATACTAACTTTTCCTCCCCTAGGAGTATATTTACAGGCATTAGATAACAAGTTGTCAAAAATCATCTCCATCAGTTTTCGATCAGCCAGCACACATACATCCTCTTTTGGCAATACAAGATTCACATCTAATTCTTTCTTTTTGGCATAAGATTGAAACTCTGCTACCTCCTTGCCCAGCAATTCATTAAGACTAAGAGGAGTCCACTGAACTGTATATTTACCTTGATCCAAGCGTTCAAATTCTAAAAGCTGACCGACCAGATCATGCAATTTCTGGGTATTCGTCCGGGCCAGATTCAAATAGTAACGGGCATCCGGAGTCAATTCCTCTTTTGTCAAATCCTCCAATGGAGCCATAATCAGTGTTACCGGTGTACGGATATCATGGGCCGTATCAATAAAGAAGCGGATTTTATCTTCATCATATTGTTTCTGCATCCGGTTACTATTATAACGGAGAATAAAATAAAAGATACCACCCAACAGACACAGATAAGTCACCCATGCATAACCAGAGTTCCACCATGGCTGAAAGATTCGGATTGGCAGTATCTGTTCATCAATGATCTCACTGTTGCTCTTACGCAGACTGCGCACTTTCAACAGATAACTTCCCGGAGACACCTTGCTATATTTCACACTTCCTTTGAAAGAAGCTGCACTCCACGTCTTTTCATAGCCATCCAAAATATATTGATATACGATGTCCTGCTGAAACTGATAATTGATAGATTCAAAATCAATAGTAAATGAATTCTGCGAATAATCCAGTTCCATTTCGCGGTTTAAGAGCATCTGGCAGATAAGAGGAGTTATCTCCTTCCGCTCTTTCTCACCTATATTGTCAATGGTAAATCCCGAGAAGCGTAACGGAGCCTGGTAGTCGGCCCTTGTCACCAGATGAGGATAAAGACATACAGCCCCGCTGGTACTGCCAAATGCATACTGACCATCACTGAGCCGGGTAAATGATGACTTGTTATATTCGCGGTTGATCTCCTGCAAGAAACTCAGGTCGGACACCTGTTCATTTTCCAATAAGGCCAGCCCTTTCCCAGTACTGGCCCAAATACGTCCATAAACATCTTTATGAATGCTGTAAACATCATTTGAAGGCATTCCTTCTTGAGTCGTAAAGCTGCGCACCGATCGCTTGTGCATATTATAGAGACTCAATCCACCATCTTCTGTCCCCAGCCAGACCGTTCCGTCACCATTAAACAGCATACTGATGATATACGCACTGGCATTATTGGACTTAAATTCACTTGAAGTAGCATAACGGGTCACCTTTCCGGTCTGAATATCCACCAAACAAAACCCATCCACTGTAGCCACTGCCATTTCATGGGAATTAACAGTTTGTACAGAATGAATCCAATTCACATCATACGATGCAATACGTTCACCATGAGGTTTCATAGATATCAAATCTCCATCCAATCCACCTATCCAAACATTTTGCATAGAATCTACCGCAATGGAAAAAATATAATTAGTAGTCAATATACCGTCTTGCTTCGTGAAATGAGAAAGTACCTTTCCCGCTTCATCCAACAGATATACCCCATCGCCATACGTACCTGCCCATACTTGTCCCTTTTTGTCTTTACTAAGCGAAACCACCACATTGGATTGCAAAACATGTTTCCACTTTGACGAATCCTGCTGTATACTGATACCCTGATCTGTTGCAAACCACAAGTCTCCGTTATAATTCTCAAGAATGCCATTTACATTATTATTCATCAACGACTGAGGATTTCTATCCTCGTGTGTATATACGCCAATCGGATACTTCTGCACAATAGCCACAGAAACCCCACCCGTGTAACTACCCATCCATATATTCCCTTGAAAATCTTTGGTTACTGCATAAATTCCATTACCTTTCAAACACCTATTCTCATTATCTCCTGTGATAAAAAGCGGAGTAACACTTATCCCTTTCTTGGCTACTGCATATACCCCTCCCCCGTCAATACCGACCAGGACAGACTCTGCATTGAAATCAGAAATAGCCCGTATCGGATTGGAGAATGCACTATTCGACTCACAAATCGTAGTCATTTTTTTTGTTTGAATATTCAAACGAAGCAAGCCACTATTGAAAGTACCCATCCACAACCGGTTCCTCCCTTTCTCAAAAAACAACGTCTGTATATCGCTTCCCTTCACCCATTCCTCTTTCACAGAAGAAGACATCCGGTCATACACAGTCAGCCCGGTCGCTGTTCCCACATACACCCTGTCCGCTTCAACCAAAAGTTCATTCACATATTTGCCAGGAACAACTAAAGATACAAAACCATCAGCACCCATTCTATACAATCCCTGACTCAATCCCAACCAAATCTCACCTCCAGCATCCACACATAGCTTATTCAAAATAATTTCACCTGATATATGTGAAGACAATGCATACATCTGCTCAAACCTATCTTTTTCAGAAGAATACAGGTAAATTTTGCCTGCATTGTCATATACCCAAAGTCTTTCCTTCGAATCATAAAACAATTTCAGCCTTCGGCCAGCCATATCTCCATATTTAAATTCACCAGGAAGAACATAGCTTTTTATTGATTGCCCATTGTAGCGGTCAATTCCAGCTTTAGTAGCCACCCACATGGCATGATTTTTATCTTCAACGATGGAAAAAACACGGAGACTGCTTAATCCATCCGCATATCCTATATGTCTGACACTGAATGTAGAGTAAGTTTGTTTACATTGAATAGACGAACTGAGAAGACATAAGGTTACAATGATTAGATAAGTAAACAACGCTTTCATAAAATACAAATTCAGACTTACTATGTTTTTCTAATGCACAAATATATGAATTATTCGCTAAATATCTCTATTTATGCAAGTAGTTTGTAAACAAAAAACGGATAGTGCCCATGACCATTGGCAAGCACCTAAAACCGTCCTCTTTCTCCAAGGTAGATTATCCATCCTGTACTAAGTGCCACCAGCACCGTACACAGGAGCGAGCCTTCAAACCCGAAGGCTCCTCCGTTCAGTGCGGTAGGATGCGGCACCTGCAGCTGCAGGCAAGTCGCCAGCGACCCCATACCGCTCACCGGATACCCCAGCACCGGCCCTTGAATCCAGTTCCAGAACAGATGCAGCGAAACGGGGAAACAGAGGTTGCGCGTATAAAGATACGATGCCCCCAGCATCATGCCCGCCAGCACCAGATTCACCAGCGGCAACAGCCCCACATACGGGTTGAACAGATGCAGCAGACCGAAGAGCGAAGCCGAAAGAAACAGCGCCAGGAAGCGGTTCATCCCCGAACGCAGCAGACGCCCCAAGATAAATCCCCGCACCAGAATCTCCTCAAACAGCGCCACCAGCAGGAAGAAAAGCCACGCGCCCGCCAGCCTTCCCGGTTGCCAGTGCACCCCCGTCACCTTCACCTCTCCCAACACAAGCGAAAGTCCGAAGCCGATGCCGTAGAGCACCGCCGCCAGCAGAAAGCCATACAGCCATCCCCGTCCGTGCCCCCTCACCGACAGCCCCAGTTCCGACCACGGCCGTCCCTCGAGCCTGAACAGCAGCAAAGAGGCAGCCAGCACCGCCAGCACGTCACACGCCGAATACACACAAGAGGCCACCAGTCCGGGCTCGTCACCCGTCAAAACACCGGCAGGCAGCAACAGCCACCTGCAACATTCGCCCAGCACCCCCGCCAGCACGATATACAAACCGATAAACACCGGAACAACCACCCAGACAGGGTAGGTTCTGCCGGTCTCTGCTGCTTTTCTTTCCATCCTGATTCCTTTCCGTCTTGATTTCTTTCTTATAACACAGGCAGCCGCCTCTTATCAGAGAAACTGCATTAAAAATGCAAAAATACGGCTTTCCCATCATAAACAGGTAAAA
>Virginia_p1__coassemble_1294_pt1 | contig 14799 bp, 10 predicted proteins | sample Virginia_p1__metabat2_high_PE_023 | metagenome-assembled genome bin Virginia_p1
ATGCTGTCAAATATGAATATTTTTATGACAGATGGGTGCCGGTAGCAGATGTGCTCGACTTGATTCCTTTGAAGGAAGAGTCGCCAGAAGCTTATGTGGATAAACACCGGCAGCTGGAGTTGAAAGATACCGCCTTTTACTATTTCCTGCATGTCACAGACTACCGGGGAGCAGGTGAAGAAAAACCGTATGAGTTTGCCCGGACCGAAGTGAAAGATTTGCTGGTTAATCAGAAACGGGTGAAGTTTATGGAACAGGTGAAAAGCGACTTGTATCAGCAAGCCGTTAACAGTCAAAAGATTATATACAATTATTAACTATAAAGAATGAAGAAGTTTGTAAACGTTAGATTGGTTGTCAGCCTTATTCTGGCATTGGTTGCAGATGTGGCTGTTTACGCACAGGACAACGTGGTGGATGAAGTAGTGTGGGTTGTGGGTGACGAAGCTATTTTGAAATCAGATGTTGAAGAGGCACGTCTGGATGCGCTGTACAACGGGCGTAGATTCGATGGAGACCCTTATTGTGTGATACCCGAAGAAATTGCTGTGCAGAAGTTGTTCTTGCATCAAGCCAAATTGGATAGTATTGAGGTTTCTGAAGCGGAAATCATACAGCGTGTGGATATGATGACAAACATGTATATCCAGCAAATCGGTTCAAAGGAAAAAATGGAAGAGTATTTCAATAAGACTTCTACTCAAATCCGTGAAACACTCCGTGATAATGCACGTGATGGACTTACAGTGCAGAAGATGCAGCAGAAACTGGTTGGTGAAATCAAGGTGACTCCATCTGAAGTGCGTCGCTATTTTAAAGACCTGCCGCAAGACAGTATCCCGTATATTCCGACTCAGGTGGAAGTACAAATCATTACCTTGCAGCCTAAAATCCCTGTAGCAGAGATTGAAGACGTGAAGAAGCGTTTGCGTGATTATACGGAACGGGTCACCAAAGGGGAAATTTCATTCTCTACATTGGCTCGTCTGTATTCTGAAGACAAAGCTTCTGCTATCAAGGGAGGTGAATGTGGATTTATGGGACGTGGTATGATGGACCCGGCTTATGCTACTGTGGCTTTCAGTTTGCAGGATCCGAAAAAGGTCTCTAAAATTGTAGAATCTGAATTTGGTTATCACATTATTCAGTTGGTGGAAAAACGGGGTGACCGTGTGAATACACGTCACATTCTGCTCCGTCCGCGTGTTTCTGAAAAGGAATTGACAGCGGCTTGTGCACGTCTGGATTCTATTGCTGATGATATCCGTAACAATAAGTTCACTTTTGATGAAGCGGCTGCTTATATCTCACATGATAAAGATACGCGCAACAATCATGGTATCATGGTGAATGTAGACAATAACACCGGTGTTACTACATCGAAGTTCCAGATGCAGGATCTTCCGCAGGATGTAGCTAAGGTGGTGGATAAAATGAACGTAGGCGAGATCTCTAAGGCCTTTACTATGATTAATGAAAAGGACGGTAAAGAGGTGTGCGCTATTGTAAAACTGAAGGCAAAAATCAACGGACATAAGGCTACCATTGCAGAAGACTACCAGGATTTGAAGGAAATTGTAATGAATAAGCGCCGTGAAGAAATGTTGCATAAATGGATTCTGGAAAAACAGAAACGTACGTATGTCCGTATTAATGAGAATTGGCAAAAATGTGACTTCAAATATCCGGGTTGGATAAAGAAGGATTGATGGTAAACAGCTGGATTCGTATATGCTGAAACAAAACAGAAAAGATAAACAACACGACAGGCATAGATGGCTTTTAGCAGGCTTTCTATGCCTGTTTGGCGTATGCCTTATCGCACATCCTCAGAAGAAGGAGGACACTCCACAGCCTTCGGCGAACAAGAAAACGAAGGTATATCTGCTTCATGCAGACCAGGGGCAGGCGGATAAACTGGCTCGTCCCGGGGTGCAGGTACTCATCGGTAATGTGAAATTGCGCCACGACAGTATGTATATGTATTGCGACAGTGCTTTGATTTTTGAAAAGACCAACTCGGTTGAAGCATTTAGTAATGTACGTATGGAGCAGGGAGATACTTTGTTCATCTATGGTGACTACCTGTATTATGACGGTATGGCTCAGATTGCGCAGCTCCGTGAGAATGTGAAGATGATCAACCGCAATACAACCTTGCTGACTGATAGTTTGAATTATGACCGTCTTTATAATCTTGGTTACTACTTTGAAGGAGGTACCTTGATGGATGAGGAGAATGTGCTGACATCCGATTGGGGAGAATACAGTCCGGCTACAAAGCAGTCGGTGTTTAATCACAATGTGCGATTGGAAAATCCCAAATTTGTGATGACTTCGGATACCTTGCGCTACAACACCTTGAATAAAATAGCCGTGATCCTTGGTCCTTCGGATATTGTCAGTGACAATAATCATATTTATTCCGAACGGGGAAACTATAACACGGTGACTGGTCAGGCGGAACTGCTTGACCGTTCTGTGCTGACCAATCAAGGAAAGCGACTGGTGGGCGACAGCTTGTTTTACGACCGCAGGTTGGGCTATGGTGAAGCTTTTGACAAGGTGGAAATGACAGATGTGGTCAATAAGAATATGCTTACCGGTGATTATTGCTATTATAATGAGCTGACGGATTCTGCATTGGCTACGAAACGGGCCGTTGCGATTGATTTTTCTCAAGGTGACAGTCTGTTTATGCATGGCGATACGTTGCAAATGGTGACTTTCCACATGAATACGGATTCGCTGTACAGGCTGATGAAGGTGTTTCATAAAGTCCGCATTTTCCGTACAGATGTGCAGGGCGTGTGTGATTCGCTGGTTTATAATTCGAAGGATTCCTGCTTGACGATGTATACCGATCCGATACTTTGGAATGAAGGCCAGCAGTTGTTGGGTGAACAGATCAAGATATATATGAACGATAGCACCATTGATTGGGCACACATCATCAATCAGGCACTGACAGTGGAGAGGATGGATTCGATTCATTATAATCAGGTTTCCGGCAAAGAGATGAAAGCCTATTTTGAAAATGGTGACATGCGCCGTATTGAAGTGATCGGCAATGTTCAGACTGCTTTTTATCCGCAGGAAAAAGACAGCACGATAACTGGATTCAACTGTCTGGAGGGCAGTGTGCTTCATCTTTATATGAAAGAGCGGAAAATGGAAAAAGGTATGTTTGTGGGTAAGTCGAATGGTACGATGTATCCGATGGATCAGATTCCTGCAGACAAGCTTCGTCTTCCCACCTTTGCGTGGTTCGATTATGTGCGTCCGCTCAACAAGGAAGATATTTTCCATTGGAGGGGTAAGAAGGCTGGAGAAACACTGAAGCCTACTACGACGAAGCGGCCGAAGACAAGTAAACGTAATTTAATTAATATGTAGTAAGCCATGGGGATGTTTAATTCGATGAGAAAGCCCAGAGGGTTTAATCACCAATATATATATGTAGACGAACGCAAGGAAAAACTTGCCAAAATGGAAGAAAATGCGAAGCGTGACTTGGGTATGCTTCCTGAGAAAGAATTTACTCCGGAGGATATCCGTGGGAAATTTATCGAAGGAACGACTCACTTGAAAAGAAGAAAGGCAAGTGGACGCAAACCGGTTTCTTTTGGCATAATCGTGATTGTTATCGCTTTCCTTTTGTATATTTGGCATTATTTGTCAACTGGTAGTTGGTCTTTTTAATTTTAATCTTACATCATGAGTGATATCATACATTTGTTGCCCGATTCGGTAGCCAATCAGATAGCTGCCGGTGAAGTGATTCAGCGTCCGGCGTCTGTCATTAAGGAGTTGGTTGAGAATGCCATTGATGCAGAGGCCGAGAACGTGCATGTGTTGGTGACGGATGCAGGCAAAACGTGCATTCAGGTCATCGATGACGGGAAAGGTATGTCTGAAACGGATGCCCGCCTTTCTTTTGAACGCCATGCTACCTCCAAAATCCGGGAAGCGGGAGATTTATTTGCCTTGCGGACGATGGGGTTTCGTGGAGAAGCTTTGGCGTCGATTGCTGCCGTGGCACAAGTGGAATTGAAAACTCGTCTGGAATCGGAAGAACTGGGTACCAAACTGCTGATTGCAGGTTCCAAACTGGAATCTCAGGAGGTGGTTTCTTGCTCTAAGGGAAGTAATTTCTCAGTAAAAAATCTGTTTTTTAATGTACCTGCGCGGCGCAAGTTTCTGAAAGCAAATTCAACGGAACTGAGTAATATTCTGGCTGAATTTGAACGGATTGCATTGGTACATCCCGAAGTGGCCTTTTCGCTCTACAGTAATGATTCGGAACTGTTTAACCTGCCGATAGCTCCGTTGCGCCAGCGCATCATGGCTATCTTCGGCAAGAAACTCAACCAGCAGCTGCTGAATATCGAGGTGAACACTACGATGGTGAAAGTGACCGGTTATGTAGCCAAGCCTGAAACAGCGCGTAAGAAAGGAGCGCATCAGTTTTTCTTTGTCAATGGCCGCTACATGCGTCATCCCTATTTTCATAAAGCGGTCATGGAGGCTTATGAACAGCTGATTCCGGTGGGAGAGCAGGTCTCTTATTTTATCTATTTTGAGGTCGACCCTGCCAACATTGATGTGAATATTCATCCTACCAAGACTGAAATAAAGTTTGAAAACGAACAGGCTATTTGGCAGATACTTTCAGCCTCTGTCAAGGAGTCTTTGGGAAAATTCAGTGCCATTCCTTCTATTGATTTTGATACGGAGGATATGCCTGATATTCCGGCTTTTGAACCGGAGGTGCTTCCAGAACCACCCCGTGTGCATTATAATACAGATTATAATCCTTTTAAGGTATCGGGTGCTTCTTACGGCCGTCCGAAAGGGGAATGGGAGGACTTGTATAGCGGTTTAACCAAGCCCAGTAAAATCAATGCTCCGGAAGCGGAACTGGAACTGGCGTGGGAGGATCCTTTCCTTGGAACTCCAGAGCAGACTCAGGAGGCTACACTGGAGTCTGTAGCTTCTTCTCCTTTGTATGCAGATGAAGGTATATTGGAAAAAGGAAACAAGCATCTGCAGTTTAAAGGTCGCTTTATATTGACTTCTGTCAAATCGGGATTGATGCTGATTGATCAGCACCGTGCTCATATTCGTGTGCTGTACGACCGTTACATGGTGCAGATTCAGCAAAAGCAAGGAGTTTCTCAAGGAGTGTTGTTCCCGGAAATCCTTCAGTTGCCGGCATCTGAGGCAACCGTGTTGCAGGATATCATGGATGATTTGACTTCAGTAGGCTTTGACTTGAGCGATCTGGGCGGGGGAAGTTATGCCATCAACGGAACACCTGCGGGTATCGAAGGCTTGAATCCGGTAGAGTTGGTGCGTAGTATGCTCCACACTGCTATGGAAAAAGGCAATGACGTGAAAGATGAGATTCACAGCATTCTGGCGTTGACCTTGTCGCGTGCAGCAGCTATTGTGTATGGGCAAGTGCTTAATAATGAAGAGATGAGTAATTTGGTGGACGCTCTTTTTGCTTGTGCCGCTCCTAATTACACACCCGACGGCAAAGTGATTCTTTCTACGATCAAAGAGGACGATATTGAGCGTCTGTTCCGATAAAATAGGTAAATCTTCCTTTTTTACAAAACCTTTTGGTTGGGCTGGTGTTATTGAATGAGTAAATGGAAAAACGAATTTAAATAACCACTTAACTATTAGGTAAATGAAAAAAATGCTAATGTTGCTGGCCATGGCCGGCGTAGTGTCTGCGGCTTCTGCCCAGCAGGATGTGACTGTAACTGAATACGAAGTGATTCAGGTACAAGATAAATATCAAGTCATCACCAATCCGTTTTGGAGTAATTGGTTTTTCTCTGTTGGCGGTGGTGCTCAAGTGCTTTATGGCAACACCGACCATATAGGGAAACTGGGCCGGCGTATCTCTCCTTCGTTAAATGTGTCGCTGGGAAAGTGGGTGACTCCGGGGTTCGGATTGCGTATGCAGTATAGCGGATTGCAGGCCAAAGGGTTCACCCGAAACGAAATTGCCGATTACGTGAAAGGGGCTCCCAGGGCTGATGGCTCGTATAAACAGCGCTGGGATTACATGAATCTGCACGGGGATTTGATGTTGAATCTGAATGCACTTTTGGGTGGCTATAATCCCAATCGTGTTTATGAAGTGATTCCCTATATCGGTGCCGGTTGGGCGCATTCTTATTCTCGTCCTCATACCAATGTGGCAACTTTCAATGCGGGTATTATCAACCGTTTCCGTTTGTCGAATGCAGTCGATTTGAATGTCGAACTGAATGCTACAGGATTGGAAGGTAAGTTTGACGGCGAGCAGAAGGGAAAACGTGATTATGACGGTATTTTAGGCGCTACTCTAGGTATTACATATTATTTTCCTACTCGCGGGTTCCAGCGTCCTGTTCCACAGATTATATCCGAAATAGAATTGCGTCAGATGCGCAATCAGCTGAATGCTCTCGCTGTATCCAACATGGAGTTGCAGCAGCAGCTTGCCAATGCGAAGCAGCCGGTTACGGTAGAGGAGGAAGCTGTGGTCGTGACAGATCCGGATATTGCTCCGCGTACTATTTTCTTTGAGATAGGTTCCGATAAACTCTCTCCTCAAGAAGAAATGAATTTGTCTTATCTGGCTAATCGTATGAAGGCTTTTCCTGATGTAACCTATACCATCAATGGGTATGCGGACTCTGCTACAGGAAGTGCGGCTTTCAATCAGAAACTGAGTTTGGCGCGTGCGCAGGCTGTGAAGGATCTGCTGGTGAACAAATACGGAATTGCAGCCGATAAGTTGACTGTAGCTGCAGGTGGTGGAGTCGACAAATTCGGTCAGCCGATACTGAACCGAGTGGTGCTGGTAGAAACCTCAAAATAAAGTAAAGTATAAGGGTGATTTTTCATAGAGAAGCCCCCTCAAGCCTTCGCGTTGGCAAGGCTTGAGGGGGCTCTTTTTTATCTCTGCAGTCAGTTACTTTTCTTTGGTATGACCGGGAGGGTTATTCTTGAGAGAAGCGTTTGATTTGTTCTTCAATCAGTTCTTTATCATCAAAGTAGTTGATCTTCATTGCTCTTTTTACATCGGCCAATGTTTCCGCAGCAGTTGCTCTGGCTACTTCGCATCCTTTCTGTAGCATTTCATATACAGCGGGAATATCTTTGCTGAACTCTTTCCGTCGGTTGCGGATCGGTTCCAGTGTTTCCTGCATGATGGCATTCAGGAAACGTTTCACTTTCACATCACCCAATCCGCCTCGCTGGTAATGCGCTTTCAGCTCGTCTAAGTTGGGGTAATCGGGCAGATAGCGTTCGAAGTGTTCCGGACGGCAGAAGGCGTCAAGGTAAGTAAATACGGTGTTTCCTTCAATCTTGCCGGGGTCTTGTACGCGCAGGTGTCCCGGATCGGTATACATACTCATGATTTTCTTTTGGATTTCATCAGCCTCTTCCGAAAGATAGATGCAGTTGCCAAGTGATTTACTCATCTTTGCTTTTCCGTCGGTTCCCGGTAAGCGGAGGCAAGCTGCATTTTCAGGCAACAGGATTTCGGGTTCTACCAAAGTTTCCCCATAGATGTAGTTGAAACGGCGTACAATTTCCCGGGCCTGTTCGAGCATGGGTTCCTGGTCTTCTCCCACAGGAACAGTTGTAGCACGGAAAGCTGTGATATCCGCAGCCTGGCTGATGGGGTAGGTGAAGAAACCTACAGGTATGCTGGTCTCAAAATTGCGCATCTGAATTTCAGTTTTCACCGTCGGGTTTCGTTGCAGACGCGACACTGTCACGAGGTCCATAAAGTAAAAACTGAGTTCGCATAGTTCAGGTATCTGCGATTGGATGAAGATGGTTGCCTTTGCAGGGTCCAGTCCGCAAGCCAGATAGTCGAGAGCTACCTCTATCACATTCTGGCGCACTTTTTCCGGATTGTCAATATTGTCAGTCAGTGCTTGCGCGTCAGCAATAAACACAAACATCTTATCATAATCACCTGCATTTTGCAGTTCCACTCTGCGTTTCAGCGAGCCTACATAGTGACCTATATGGAGTCTTCCGGTTGGGCGGTCACCGGTCAATATAATTTTTTCTTTTCCCATTGTGTATAACCTTAATTTATTATAGAAGGCAAATATACAGATAAAAACTGAAAGAAGCATGAAGATGAGCTTACTTCATGCCATTTTGGGACAAAGAACGGTTGGGAGGTGCTTTCTTTTTTTGTTTTTGCCTGTCTCTCTTCTCATCCTGTCTGGCTTTGCCTGTGTTTTCATGTTTCCGCGCATTGTGCCGGTGTATTCAGCTAAAAAAAGTGGGGCTTTCGTTTTGCCATGTGCAAAATAAGTCGTTACTTTGCATAAATTTTAATAGAGACAATGATTCAGCAAGAAACAAGAAGTAAATACCACCTCTATTCGAATGTTTTACATTCGCAGGTAGCGGGTTTCTCTTTTTTCTTGAGAAACGATATTTTAGTTCTTTGGTAATGCGTTAATCCTTTTTTAAGGGTAACGCATTTTTTTTATAAATAAATTGGGAAAACAACTTTATAAAACAACATAAGATATGGAAAAGGAAATCAAGAAAGTTCTCGTTTTGGGTTCTGGGGCACTCAAAATCGGACAGGCCGGAGAGTTTGACTACTCAGGTTCGCAAGCGCTGAAAGCTTTGAAAGAAGAAGGGATCAGTTCAGTATTGGTAAACCCGAACATCGCTACCATTCAAACTTCTGAAGGGATTGCCGATAAGGTGTATTTCCTTCCCGTAAACACGTACTTTGTAGAAGAAATTATCAAGAAAGAACGTCCTGATGGTATTTTGCTTGCTTTCGGTGGACAGACTGCGTTGAACTGCGGTGCCGAACTTTATACACAAGGCATTCTTGAAAAATATGGAGTGAAGGTGCTCGGTACATCGGTAGATGCTATCATGTACACTGAAGACCGTGACTTGTTTGTCAAGAAGTTGGATGAAATTGAAATGAAGACTCCGGTGAGCCAGGCAGTAGAAAGCATGGAAGAAGCTTTGGCTGCTGCGCGTAAAATCGGTTATCCGGTTATGGTGCGTTCGGCTTATGCATTGGGTGGTCTTGGTAGTGGTATCTGTGCCAACGAAGAAGAATTTGTGAAATTGGCCGAAAGCTCATTCACTTTCTCTAAGCAGATTCTGGTTGAAGAATCTTTGAAAGGTTGGAAGGAAATTGAGTTTGAAGTGATTCGTGATGCCAACGATCACTGCTTCACTGTGGCAAGCATGGAAAACTTTGACCCGCTGGGTATTCATACCGGTGAATCTATTGTAGTTGCTCCTACTTGCTCATTGGATGAGAAGGAACTTTCAATGCTGAAGGAACTGTCGGTGAAATGTATCCGTCACTTGGGCATTGTGGGTGAATGTAACATTCAGTATGCTTTCAACTCAGATACGGATGATTACCGTGTGATTGAAGTGAACGCTCGTCTGAGCCGTTCTTCTGCTTTGGCTTCTAAAGCTACAGGTTATCCGTTGGCTTTCGTTGCTGCTAAAATTGCATTGGGTTACACTCTCGATCAGATTGGTGAAATGGGTACCCCGAACTCGGCTTATGTAGCTCCTGAATTGGATTATTATATCTGTAAGATTCCTCGTTGGGACTTGACTAAATTTGCGGGTGTGTCTCGTGAAATCGGTTCCAGCATGAAGTCGGTTGGTGAAATCATGTCTATCGGACGCTCTTTCGAAGAAATTATCCAGAAGGGTCTCCGTATGATTGGTCAGGGTATGCACGGATTTGTAGGCAATGAAGGACTGCATTTCGATAACCTTGATCAGGAACTTTCTCATCCTACTGACTTGCGTGTCTTTGCTATCGCGCAGGCACTGGAGGAAGGATATACGATTGAACGTATTCACGAACTGACTAAGATTGATTCTTGGTTCTTGGGTAAACTGAAGAATATCGTTGACTTTAAAGCTAAGCTTTCTGCTTACAATCAGGTGGAAGATATTCCGGTAGAGGTGCTTCGTGAAGCGAAAGTGCTGGGATTCTCTGACTTCCAGATTGCTCGCTTCGTTTTGAACCCGAGCGGCAACATGGAGAAAGAAAACTTGGCTGTTCGTGCTCGTCGTAAGGCATTGGGTATTCTTCCTGCTGTGAAGCGTATCAACACGGTAGCAAATGAACATCCGGAACTGACAAACTACCTGTACATGACATACGCTGTTGAAGGCTATGATGTGAACTATTATAAGAATGACAAGTCAGTCATTGTACTCGGTTCGGGTGCTTACCGTATCGGTAGCTCTGTAGAGTTCGACTGGTGCTCGGTAAATGCTGTGCAGACTGCTCGCAAACTGGGCTATAAGTCAATCATGATCAACTATAACCCTGAAACGGTTTCGACTGACTATGACATGTGCGACCGTCTCTACTTCGATGAACTTTCATTCGAACGTGTGCTTGATGTGATTGATCTGGAACAGCCGGGTGGTGTGATTGTGTCTGTAGGCGGACAGATTCCGAACAATTTGGCAATGAAACTGTATCGTCAGTCTGTGCCTGTGTTGGGAACTTCTCCTATTTCTATCGACCGTGCAGAAAACCGCAACAAGTTCTCGGCTATGCTCGACCAACTGGGTATCGACCAGCCGGCTTGGCAGGAACTCACCAGCCTGGAAGATGTGAAGGGCTTTGTTGAGAAAGTGGGTTATCCTGTGTTGGTACGTCCTTCTTACGTGCTTTCAGGAGCAGCGATGAATGTTTGCTACAACGACGAAGAATTGGCCAACTTCTTGAAGATGGCAGCTGAAGTTTCTAAAGAATATCCGGTCGTTGTTTCTCAGTTCCTGGAGAATACAAAAGAAATTGAGTTTGATGCTGTGGCTCAGAATGGTGAAGTGGTGGAATATGCTATCTCTGAACACGTAGAGTTTGCCGGTGTTCACTCGGGTGATGCTACGCTGGTATTCCCGGCTCAGAAGATTTATTTTGCAACGGCTCGCCGCATCAAGAAAATCAGCCGCCAGATTGCGAAAGAACTCAATATCTCGGGTCCGTTCAATATCCAGTTCCTGGCTCGCAACAATGAAGTGAAGGTAATCGAATGTAACTTGCGTGCTTCTCGTAGTTTCCCGTTCGTTTCTAAGGTACTGAAGCGCAACTTTATTGAAACAGCTACTCGCATCATGCTGAATGCTCCTTATTCTCGTCCGGATAAATCGGCATTCGATATCGACTGGATCGGTGTGAAAGCATCTCAGTTCTCTTTCTCTCGCTTGCATAAGGCCGACCCGGTATTGGGCGTAGATATGTCGTCTACTGGTGAAGTGGGATGTATCGGTGATGATTTCTCTGAAGCTTTGCTGAATGCCATGATTGCTACCGGATTCAAGATTCCTGAAAAAGCAGTGATGTTCTCATCAGGTGCAATGAAGTCGAAAGTAGATTTGCTCGACTCCAGCCGCAAGCTTTACTCTAAGGGCTATAAGGTGTATGCAACAGCTGGTACGGCAGCTTTCTTGAATGCGCATGGCGTGGTTACGACTCCTGTTTACTGGCCGGATGAAAAACCAGATGCAGAGAACAACGTAATGAAGATGATTGCTGACCATAAGTTTGATTTGATTGTAAATATCCCGAAGAATCACAGCAAACGTGAGCTGACCAACGGTTACCGCATCCGTCGTGGTGCAATCGACCACAACATTCCGTTGATTACCAACGCTCGTTTGGCTAGTGCCTTCATCGAAGCGTTCTGTGAATTGGAGCAGAGCGACATTCAGATCAAGAGCTGGCAAGAATATAAATAAGCAGGAATGGTCCTGAAATAAATAAGAGGGCACAGAGGAAGTTGATTTCCTTTGTGCCCTCTTGCTATATAGTAGGCAACCCACCGTATTCAGCAGGAACTGAACACGGAGGGAGGCAGAGAGCTATTTTTGATGCAGTCGGTAGTTGTATACTTTCAGGTTTTCGATGGCACTGTTGAAGCGGCCGGCTCTTTCCAGCGGGAATACCAGTGTGCGGACATAATTGATGGAATCTTTTCCGCCGTTGAAATAAATCTTGCCGATATTCATTTCTTCTACTTTCTTTCCGTTTACATAGAGCGTGGTGCTTTGGTGGTCGCCTTCAACTTGGATGTTTACTTTTTCACCGGTATTTACCTTGAAGGGGAAGGTATTGAGATAACCGTCGCGTGCGAATCCCATCATACCCCGTATCGGGTCGGATAAATAGAATACAGCATTCGGAGAGCGGAACAGCTCGGTGCCCGGTGTCTCTTCTGCACCGGTGATGTCAAAGCTGACGGTGTAGTTGTAGCCGATTTCAGGATAGGGCGAATAGCTTTCGGGAGTAAGGGCAGCCCGTTCATAGACCAAGGCAGGCTGTGTACCGATACGTCCCAGCTGATTTACTCCGGGAGCTTCGCTCAGTGCTTTGCGCTGTTCGTTGTATTTTTCATAGTTCAATGATGTCTGAACGCCTGTCCACATTTTCACTGCCAGCGTTTGTAGGGAAGAAAAGACACGGTGATGGATGTCCTTCACTGAAATGCCGTTTCCAACGTGGTCGTTCCATACGGCAAACATACCTCCGAGCACAGCCGGATGTTTCTCTTCGAATACCGATTTGCCAATGTGGGCGGGAGTCCACTCTTTATACAGATACGGTTCGTTCAGGTAGTCGTAATAATAGCCGGCTGCAGGCACCAGATAAACCAGTCCGTCGGGAATGCTGATGAGCTGGTAGCCTTCCTTGACCATGGTTTCCGGATCGGCATAGCCGTTGTACCAGGCGCTCATGATGACATTTTCCGATTTCACCGGTGTATCGCCTTTAGCATGGGTCAGGGCTCCCCAGATCACCGCTTGCTTGCCGTAGCTTTCTACCAGCCGGATGTAGTGGTCGGTGAATGAACGGAATTTTTCCACCACTTCTTTTTTGGCGTTTGAATACTCATCCGTACCGATGTGTACCCGTTTGCCGACAAATACGGGTTCTTCTCCCTCCAGGTATTCCTTAAACAAGGCATCGGCAAATTCATAAGTTTCCGGTTTGAATAAATCCAAATGGTCCATGCCATACTCCTTGCTACCTATCTCCGGTTTATACTGTGTGAAAGCCAGAGAGTGGGCCGGAATGTCGATTTCCGGAATGATTTCTACGCATTGTGCCGCAGCCTGTTTCTGGAAATCGATGAAAGCCTGCTTGGAATAAAAACCGTCGCGGGCAGCCAGTCCCGGATAAGTGTCTGATTCCAGTCGGAAGGCAGCATACGTCTTATTCCAATCGTGATGGAAGAACTGCTTGAATCCATTGTCGTTGAGATGCACTTGCAGGGTGTTCATCTTATAATAGGCCATGATCTTCACCAAGTCATTCAGATAAGCCATCGGAATGAATTTTCGTCCGCAGTCTATCATGAAACCGCGGACTGCATAGTCGGGGTAGTCGCGGATGAGGCCTTTAGGCAGTTGCTGTCCGTCCGACTGTTCGGCAAGTTGAAGCAGGGTACGTGTGCTCCAGTAGAGTCCTGTAGGGGTAGGGGCCGATAACGTGACACGGTCGGCAATTTTGATACTGTAGCCTTCCTTTTCTAATTTTTTGTCTTTCGAAAGAGTCAAGACAAAGTCACCGGATTGAGGCTTTCCGGTTGTAATATCCAGCGCTTGGCCAAATAAAGTGCGATAGTCCTCGGCCAGCTGCCGGGCAATCTGCATGACTTCCGGTTGAGCGTCCGGGCACACAATCCGCGTATTTTCGTCCGGAGTAAAATGACCTTCTTTACCTGTCCACTGCTTCAGCTCCGGGACAACAAAAGGTTTCGGGTTAACGGCAGCCCACAGAAAAGAGGTGCTCAGACAGAGTAATAAGAGCATCGAAATGCGTCTCAAAGAGAGTTGAGTTTGTTTCATACGTGTGTTTTTTTGGGTATTTACTATAATAACATCCATGCAAGATGAGGTGACAAATATACAATGATTTTTTCTCTGTCCTATCATTTGTTTGTAAGTTTTATAATCTGCTGTCATCAATGTAACTTCGTGTCTGATTCGAAGCTCTTTGTGTCAAGGAAACAAGTGCATTTATCTGCCTCTTTTGCCCTTTTTATTCTTCCGGATGCTTGCGTTGCGATTGATTCACCCGGGTGGTTTACGTGGCCCACCCGGGTGGTTTATATGAATCACCTGGGTGGTTTATGTGGTTCACCCGGGTGATTCATACTTGATGCGTCAGTTTAGGTAGTTGAATGGACGATTGAAAGGGGGTGAAAAATGGGTTTTGCCTATCTCATATCCATGTTCTGCACGTCAGAGGCAGCGTTATTCAGCAAAAAGTGTAGATTGGTCGTGTATGTATGTTGGTTGTTCCTATTATATTATGGTATGATTCTGCTGCGGATGAAAATTCTACAGATGCATCGATCGGAGGAGGGAATGTTTGCTATCATCCGTGTTTTGTAGTAGGATATGGATTTAAACAGGTTTTAATGAGCGAGTTATATTGATGCTGCATAGATGGTCACTGCAGTCATCTGTAACTATTGTAACAACAAAATGAGTGATTTCATTCTTTTTTTTGAAAAATATGCGTTGAAAATTTGCAGGTATCAAAAAAAGCAGTACCTTTGCATCGCTTTTGAAACGGAAGTGTAAGGGCGTTTAGCTCAGCTGGTTCAGAGCATCTGCCTTACAAGCAGAGGGTCGGCGGTTCGAATCCGTCAACGCCCACCAAAAAAGACTCACACTTCCGGCTCATTATCAAGGGCGTTTAGCTCAGCTGGTTCAGAGCATCTGCCTTACAAGCAGAGGGTCGGC
>Virginia_p1__coassemble_1511_pt1 | contig 12049 bp, 8 predicted proteins | sample Virginia_p1__metabat2_high_PE_023 | metagenome-assembled genome bin Virginia_p1
TTCAATGTAATTTTCTACATGTGTAGAGGAGTTGCACACCTGCGTGGGGAAATCGGGTAAAAACAAAAAAGCTAAGCAATTTTCACTGCTTAGCTTTGTACCCAGACCCGGGGTCGAACCGGGATGGAAGTGAATCCACTGGTGTTTGAGACCAGCGCGTCTACCGATTCCGCCATCTGGGCAACTGATTATTTTCTCATTGAGTAGGTTTGTTTCTCAATTGCGATGCAAAGGTACAGCTTTTTTTTGAATCTGCAATAGTTTGGCGAAAAAAAATCGAAAAAAATAAGTTTTCAGAGCTGAAACGATGTTCCATTGGATAAAAAGGGCTACATTAGCACAACATTAACAATAGAAAAACCATCATGATAGATAAAAACAGTTACTGCGTAATTATGGGAGGTGGAATCGGAAGCCGATTCTGGCCGTTCAGCCGAAAATCACTTCCCAAACAGTTCTTGGATTTTTTCGGCACGGGGCGTTCGCTGCTGCAGATGACACTGGACCGGTTCAAAAAAATCATTCCGACTGAAAACATCCTCATCGTTACCAACGCCATGTATGCCGATTTGGTGAGAGAGCAATTACCCGAACTGAAAGATGAACAGATTCTGCTTGAACCTGCCAGAAGAAATACGGCTCCTTGCATTGCTTGGGCTTCTTATCACATCAAAGCACGCAATCCGAATGCCAACATCGTAGTGGCTCCTTCCGATCACCTTATATTAAAAGAAGAGGAATTCTTGGATACGGTGAAGAAAGGACTGGACTTCGTGGCACAATCGGACAAACTATTGACCTTGGGCATCAAGCCGAACCGACCGGAAACAGGTTACGGCTACATTCAGATTGACGAACCTGTGGGTGACAATTTTTACAAGGTAAAGACGTTCACTGAAAAACCGGAGTTGGAGCTGGCTAAAATTTTTCTGGAAAGCGGTGAGTTCTATTGGAATTCGGGACTGTTTATGTGGAACGTAAATTCCATCATCAACACCGGAGAAAGACTGCTTCCCGAACTGGCTGCCAAGTTAGGCAGCAACCCGGAGGTGTATGCCACCGAAAACGAGAAAGCATTCATTGAAGAAAACTTCCCGGCCTGCCCGAATGTGTCCATCGATATAGGCGTGATGGAGAAGGCAGACAATGTGTTTGTGTCTTTAGGTGATTTCGGATGGTCTGATCTGGGCACATGGGGGTCTCTCTATGATTTGTCTGAAAAAGATGCATCGGGCAATGTCGCTCTGAAATGCCACTCCCAGTTATACAACTGCAAAGACAACATCGTCGTATTGCCGAAAGGAAAGCTGGCTGTCATCGACGGACTGGAAGGGTATCTGGTTGCAGAATCAAACAATGTGCTGCTCATCTGCCGGAAAGACGAAGAGCATGCCATCCGCAAGTATGTCAATGATGCTCAAATGCAGCTGGGTGACGAATTTATTTAGTCTCTGATATAAAACAGCAAACGAGAAGGTGCCGGAATGTTCTTTAAAAAGACTGACGACCCCTTCTCGTTTTTTTATGCAGTGAAGAATCAGATAATCTCTATTCCTTGCTGCTTGCAAAGTTTCAAGCCGATGTCCTTCAACTTGAACTTCTGAATCTTCCCGCTGCCTGTCATCGGAAACTCGTCCACAAAGAAAATGTATTTGGGTATCTTGTAACGGGCAATCTTATTCCGGCAGAAATCACGCACGTCTTCTGTCTGCATCTTCACACCTTCGCGCAAGATAATGAAAGCTCCCACAGCTTCGCCGTATCTCCGCGACGGGATACCGACCACCTGCACGTCTTTCACCCCCTCCATCTGATAAAGGAATTCTTCTATCTCACGCGGATAGATATTTTCACCGCCCCGGATAATCATGTCCTTGATGCGGCCGGTAATGCGATAATTGCCTTCGGCATCCTTCACTCCGATATCACCGGTATGGAGAAAGCCTTCGGCATCGATTACCTCAGCAGTGGCTTCAGGATTTTTATAGTAGCCCTTCATGGTGTTATAGCCGCGGTTGCACATTTCACCCGGCACTCCGGGAGGACATTCCCTACCCGTTTCCGGATCAACCACCTTGACTTCGGTAAATTCGAAGTCGCGGCCCACCGTATAACAGCGCACATCAAACGAATCGTCAATACGGCTGGCAGTCATACCGGGAGCTGCTTCTGTGAGCCCGTACACACTGGTCACTTTCATATGCATCTTTTCCTCTACCTGCTTCATCAGTTCCACCGGACAAAGCGAACCGGCCATGATACCTGTACGCAAACAGGACAAGTCGAAGAGATCGAACATCGGATGATGCAATTCGGCAATAAACATCGTGGGCACCCCATACAATGCCGTGCAGCGTTCTTTATGAACCGATGCCAGCACCACAAGCGGGTCGAAACGCTCCACCATCACCTGCGTACATCCGTGCGTCAGGCAGTTCATCGTGGCAAGCACCACACCGAAGCAATGAAACAGCGGCACACAGCAACAAAGTTTATCGTCGGCCGTAAACTTCATATGCTCTCCCGTCAGGTATCCGTTGTTCGTAATATTGTAATGTGTCAGCATCACCCCCTTCGGAAATCCCGTAGTGCCCGATGTATATTGCATATTCACCACATCGTGGCAGTTCACTCTTGCCTTCAGTTCATCCAGCCGGTCGTCATCTACATTCTGGCCCAACAGCAGCATCTCGGAAGTGTTGTACATCCCCCGGTGCTTCTCCGGTCCCAGGTAAATCACATTCTTCATGTGCGGAAACTGTTCACTCTTCAGATGTCCCCGCTCACAGGTCTTCAGTTCGGGAAGCATAGCATACGTCATCTGCACAAAATCACTGTCTTTCTCGCCGCTCACAATACAGAGCGTATGCATATCCGAATGCCGGCAAAGATACTCCAGTTCCGACTGTTTGTAATTGGTATTCACCGTCACATACACCGCACCGATCTTGGCACAGGCATACAACAGTGTGAGCCAATCGGGCACATTCGCCGCCCAAATGCCTACGTGAGTACCCCGCTCCACACCAATGGCAACAAGCCCCTTGGCCATATCGTCCACACGACGGTTGAACTGGCTCCAGGTGAAACGGAGATTTCGATCGGAATATACGATATATTCTTTATCTGGGGTCACTTCAGCCCAATGTTCCAGCCATTGCCCCAACGTACGATCAAATAATTGCATGTCAATAAAAAATAGTTAGTTTGTATTTGTATAAAGATAAAGACTCCCACCCTTCACCGGATGGGAGCACCTTGTATATATAAATTCAATCGTGATTCTATAAAAAACCTGATCTTCTTCTATCAGGCACAAGAGTTAAATAGGAGTATAAATTACTGCCAGAATCTTGGCAGACTGCCCTTCATAAGCATGCACGTGATGAGGAACGATGGAATCATAGTAGATGCTGTCACCCTCTTCCAGCAGATACGTGTTTTTGCCGTAGCTGATTTCCATCACCCCTTCCATTACCATAATAAACTCTTCACCTTCGTGTGAAGACAGGACAAAGTCGCTGTCCTGCGTCGGCATCACATCGATAATAAAAGGCTCCATGTGACGGTCGGCTTTCGACTTCGACAACGAATGATATTCCATGTGCTTGCGTGAATGAATGGCATTGTTGGAGAAGCTGATGGCATCCTTAGCTTCATGCTTGCGGCACACCACCGGACCCACCTCATCCTGATCATCGAGGAAAGTGCCCAGACGTACTCCCAACACACGGGCTATCTTGATTAGCGGAGCAAGGGAAGGAATATCCACATTGTTTTCAATCCGCTCCACCTGTTCGATAGCCAGACCCGAACGTTGTGCCAATTCTTCCATCGTAATAGATTTTTCCTCTCGAAGTGATTTGATTTTTTCTCCTACGATTTTACTTGTATCCATATTGAAAGTATTTTTGTTGTTAAAGGTAATAATTTATCATGTTAATACTGCAAAAATAGCAAAATCTTCACACAGCAGCAATGATAAAGCAAGAAATATCCTTTTGTAGAAAAAAGAGGCAATGAAAAAAGCAGCAGGAAAGTAGGAAAATAAAAAAAAGAAGAAAAAGAGGAAAAGCACATGTCTAAACATAGAAAACAGCTGATTAATCTGTTTTTTAAACCAATTTAAACCATTTGAATATATTGTAAATAATATATACCTTTGAACAGAATTAAAAAAATGTATTCTGTGATGGCCCAATCATGAAACACAACACAAATATAAATATATATTTTACAAAATGAAAGGGACGTTTACGTGCCCTATGAATAGATATTGGTTTGGGATTGAAATCGCGAAAGTAAAACTTTGTTGATAACGCATACCACTCATTGTGTGTGTGATAAATCACAAGACTTTCAAGAGACAGTAAAAGCCTCAGCTTGTGAAAGTTGGGGCTTTATTTTATACAGACAACAGACTGACCGACAACGATAAGACAACAAAAGGCACAAAAAAAGACCGTCTTTCCCTTATGGAAAGACGGTCTTTTAATCTTTTCGCAGCAAGTAGATTACTTACGCAAACCGAGCTCTTTCACAATAGCACGATATCTTTCGATATCTTTAGCCTTCAGGTAATCGAGCAAGCGACGACGCTTACCTACCAACATTGTCAAAGCTCTTTCTGTACTATAATCTTTTCTGTTGAGCTTCATGTGCTCAGTCAGGTGAGAAATACGGTATGAAAACAAAGCTATCTGCGCCTCAGCTGAGCCAGTATCAGTGTTAGACTTTCCGTACTTTCCGAAGATTTCTTGCTTTTTAGCAGCATCTAAATACATAATTCCTAGAATTTTAATATAGTAAATAATTCTTTTGAGCGTGCAAAGATAGGCATTATCTTTATATCCTACAACGATTTACAAGAAAAAATTGCAATCTTTTCATAATTTTCTAATCCTTATTTCGTACCTTTGCAGGCAAATAATAGGTATTATATGCAAAACATTAGAAACATTGCAATCATTGCCCATGTGGACCATGGGAAAACGACATTGGTTGACAAGATGCTGTTGGCGGGCAATCTCCGCAACAACAAGAATAGTGGTGACCTTATCTTGGATAACAACGACTTGGAGCGCGAACGGGGTATAACCATTCTTTCCAAAAACGTATCCATCAACTACAACGGCACCAAAATTAACATCATCGACACTCCGGGGCACAGCGACTTCGGCGGTGAGGTGGAACGTGTGTTGAACATGGCAGACGGATGTATCCTGCTGGTAGACGCGTTTGAAGGCCCGATGCCTCAGACTCGCTTTGTTCTGCAGAAAGCTTTGGAAATCGGTCTGAAACCTATTGTGGTAGTCAACAAGGTGGACAAACCCAACTGCCGCCCGGATGAAGTGTATGAAATGGTGTTCGACCTGATGTTCAGCTTGAATGCAACAGAGGAACAGTTGGACTTCCCCGTAATCTACGGTTCGGCCAAGAACAACTGGATGAGCACTGACTGGCAGCATCCTACCGACAGCATTACGCCGCTGCTCGACTGCATCGTGGAAAACATTCCGGCTCCCGAACAGCTGGAAGGTACACCTCAGATGTTGATTACTTCGCTTGACTATTCGTCGTACACAGGCCGTATCGCCGTAGGTCGTGTGCACCGCGGTACCCTGAAAGAGGGAATGAATATTACGCTGGCAAAACGCAACGGCGAAATGATGAAAAGTAAAATCAAGGAACTTCACGTGTTTGAAGGCTTAGGCCGTGTAAAGACAAGCGAAGTTTCTTCTGGAGATATCTGTGCACTAGTGGGTATTGAAGGCTTCGAAATCGGCGACACAGTGTGCGACTTCGAGAATCCGGAAGCATTGCCCCCTATCGCTATTGACGAGCCGACGATGAGCATGCTGTTCACCATCAACGACTCTCCCTTCTTCGGCAAGGAAGGTAAGTTTGTGACTTCTCGCCACATCCACGACCGCCTGACGAAAGAGCTCGACAAGAACCTGGCACTCCGTGTGAAAAAGAGTGAGGAAGACGGTAAGTGGATTGTATCCGGCCGTGGTGTGCTGCACCTTTCTGTATTGATTGAGACAATGCGCCGCGAAGGTTACGAACTGCAGGTGGGTCAGCCGCAGGTTATCTATAAAGAAATCGACGGCGTGAAATGCGAACCGATTGAGGAGCTGACTATCAACGTACCGGAAGAGTATTCCAGCAAGATTATCGATATGGTGACCCGCCGCAAAGGTGAAATGGTGAAGATGGAAAATACCGGCGAACGTATCAACCTCGAATTCAACATGCCTTCACGCGGTATCATCGGTTTGCGTACCAACGTACTGACAGCCTCAGCCGGTGAAGCTATCATGGCTCACCGCTTCAAGGAATATCAGCCGTTCAAAGGTGAAATTGAACGCCGCACCAACGGTTCAATGATTGCCATGGAAAGCGGTACTGCTTTTGCTTATGCTATCGACAAGCTGCAAGACCGCGGTAAATTCTTCATCTTCCCGCAAGAAGAAGTTTATGCCGGCCAGGTAGTAGGTGAACACTCACACGACAATGACTTGGTGATCAACGTAACGAAATCAAAGAAACTGACCAACATGCGTGCTTCCGGCTCGGACGACAAAGCCCGCCTAATTCCGCCCGTTCAGTTCTCTTTGGAAGAAGCGCTTGAATATATCAAGGAAGATGAATATGTGGAAGTAACTCCGAAGGCGATGCGTATGCGTAAAGTCATCTTGGATGAACTGGAACGTAAACGTGCCAACAAGATTTAAAGCAAATAGTTTGAAAATAAAAACCGCCCCACGTGCAAAAGAATGCACTGTGGGGCGGTTTTTTATTACTACTATACCCTAATGCCTACAAAACGCAGCGGGAAGCTATGATAAACTACTTGTATGACAATTTCATTGGGCCATACAAGTTATCGTTTCCAACAGAGCAAGATGATAAAATAGCGTGTTTTCATTTTAGGCAATATTATAACTGTGTTACGTAATTTTGACTTTCAACAGACCCAAACAGGTCATACCTGCAGAATTCTTATCCCAAATTCCACTTCTGTAAAGATATAATTTTTAATCAACAAATAGCTGACAAAGCACTAAATATAGGTTCTTTTTCACTCATATACATGACTGCGCCCTCGCTACCATAAGGAAACGAGGGCGCAGTCATCAAGAACAATTCAATTGGCCGTCTTATCGGCACTTCTTTTCTGACTCGGCAATCTTCACATTCGTGACACGCTCCAGCAGGAAACGGTCCTTGTTCCAATGAAACGGAGAATAATCCGAATTGACTTTCACTGTATTGCGGCGGTAAATCAGCCCGTCTACCGACTTTGCATAGAGAATAGGAGCATCGAATGTTTCAAAAACATTATCTTCAATGAGAATTCCTCCGTCTTTTCCTCCATGGAAAAACTTCTCTTGCGCGGCAAGATTCGGGATTTCCGGATAAATGGAAATTACCGCATTGGTAAACTGAAACAGATTGGTCAGCGCATTGACAAAGCGGTTGTGGCGTATGACTACCTTACGGCATGCACCGGTCTCGTACCAGCCGTTACAGTCACCACACAGCAGAATAGCCGTACCCGAAGTATGGTCGAAGAGATTGTTCTCTACCAGCACATCCTGCGGAGTACTGAACAAAGCACCTCGTGCGCGATTATTACGCACAACATTATCGGAAAAGACCACCTGAGGCGTCCAGGTCAGATTCTCGATACCGAAACCGGCATGCTCGTTTATTTCAACAGCTACGGGCTTTTCAAAGGTTATGACAAACTCACGGGCTCCCTTCACTTCCTCCTTATCATACGGCCGAATGGCTGTGATCCGGTTTTCTTCCCCAATTAGATCCATCGTTGCCGAACGGATAAACTGCACACGGTCGCCCGGATTTCCCCAATCAAAACCCCACGACTGGTCGTGCATATAGCGTCCCACCAACGTGTGGTCATCCATTCGCTTGACAACCTTCAGATAGGTGCCATGCACATTGATGGCATCATCCATCATCCCTTCATAGAGTCCGTTCTTGGAAAGAATCAGCCCTTTGCAACCGGAAAAATGGGTGGCATCTGCCTGTGTAGTAAAGTAACGTGGATCCTGTTCGCCTTTCAGACAAACACTGAAGCCGTCAAGAGTTATATTCTCACAAAGTTGTGCCAGCAAACCCATACCTTCGGCATAATGCACTTTTACATTGCGCACAGTCGTATTCACATTGTGGGAAAAGAAGATCCCCGGGGCAGGACGCTCCCAAGTACGCATAGCAATCACCGTACCGGGCACCAGCCGCTCATTTTTCCATGCAGGTGCGTTCAATACCCGGGGGGATACCTCCTTCACTCCCTTGGTGGAATAATACAAGTCGCTGGTCTGATACACCAGGTGTTTCGTCTTCTCTTCAAAGGCAATGCCTACTCCCTGGCGGGCAGTCCACCCTTCACCATAGGTTTCAAACACCGAGTCCTTCGTGATGCGGTAATTCACCCAGGGGGCTACTTCGAACGTCAAGCCATCAGCAGGTGAATTTTCCACAACCTTGATCTGCGCAATATGCGGATGGGCGAAATCAATACGGAAATTCTGCAGGGTACAATGTGCAGAATTCACCAAAGCCAACGGAAGCATGCGGCCATGAAAGACCAGTTCAGCTCCCTGTCCGTCGAGAGTCAGATGATGAAACCCTTCCAATGCCAACCCTACTTTCTTCGGGTTGACCTGGTCGTGATTAGAGATGTAGTACTCACGCTGCGAAGCTCCTTTCTCATGAAATTCATAACGCCCAGGAGCAAAACGCAACACGACACTATCGGTAGGTGCACATTCGGCCTTGATTTTATCGATTACTTTCCGAAGTACCGGACTGGCATTTCGCTTGCTGTCTGCCTTCAGTCCCAGCTTGGCCAGATCATACACCCGCTCCTTGGCTGAAATGGCCCCAGGAGCAACAGCCAACAGCCAAATACACAACAGAAATAGTTGATGTTTTTTCATAATAACTTTAGCCTTTCTTACATTTATGATTCAACAGGCCGCACCGCTTATTGAAGCAGCGCGTTTTTCTCTTTATCATACCCGATACGATAGGTACGGCCCTTTACCGTCTTGAATTTCAAAGTGGCACCGGCATACTTGATGATGCAGTCTTCACCCGAACCGGAGCGAATGACAGCTTCTGTCAACAATCCGTCCTTCCACGTCAAGTCAACTTCAAAGTTACCTTTGGCACAGATGCCTCGAACCGAACCGTCTTTCCAAGCATCCGGCAAAGCCGGCAACAGCTGAATAAAGCCCATGTGGCTCTGAAGCAGCATTTCCGTGACTCCTGCCGTACCGCCAAAATTCCCATCAATCTGGAAAGGCGGATGCGTATCCCACAGATTGTCTAAAGTTCCGTTTTTCAGCAGATTGCCAAAGAGGGTGTAGGCGTGGTTACCATCTTGCAAACGTGCCCACTGATTGAGTTTCCAGCCCATACTCCAGCCGGTAGCACCATCTCCGCGGTGTTCAAGCACCACTCTCGATGCCTTCGCCAACTCTGGCGTAGTAATCGGTGAAACCGTATGCCCCGGATGTAAGCCAAACAAATGATTGACATGCCGGTGTTCGTCTTTCGGATCATCTATATCCGTTGACCATTCCATCAGCTGTCCATAGCGTCCGATTTGATAAGGTGCCAGCTTGTCCAATACATGCTGCCACTGTTTGCGTTCTTTCTTATCGACCCCGAGCACCTTGCTGGCTTCAATCGCATCCAGCAGAATTTCCCGGACTACAGCATGTACAAACGTAGCGCCCTGATCAATCGGTCCGTGTTCGGGCGACGTAGAAGGAGCAGCTGTGTAAGTTCCATCGGGTTTATGCCAAAGGTAATCAACTGCAAAATCGGCACTGCTCTTAATGAGGTCATATCCAACTTCCTTCAAAAAACGGATGTCGCGGGTATAATCGTAATACTCCCAGATATGAGTAGCCAACCACGGACCCGCCATCGGATTGAAGTTCCACGACATATCCTGACTGGCCAACGGGGTAGTAAAGCCAAAGATATTGCCGGAAATGGAAGCAGTCCAGCCACGTGCTCCGAAATAAGCCTGCGCTGTCTTCTCACCCGGTTTCACCAGCGTACGGATGAAATCAACCAAAGGAAGCATACATTCTCTCAGATTGGTTGAACAAGCCGGCCAGTAGTTCATTTGCACATTGATATTATTGTGATAGTCTACGCGCCAGGGACCGTCAACATTGTTATGCCAGATGCCCTGCAGATTGGCTGGCATATTACCGGGACGGGAACTTGCTATCAGCAGGTAACGGCCAAACTGGAAATACAATTCCTCCAGATGGTAATCGGGCTGCCCCTTACGATAGCGCTGCAAGCGTTGCGGAGTGGCTATCTCGGAGAAAGAGACACTGGGATTGAGTTTGAGACTCACCCGGTTAAACAAAGCAGCATAGTCGGCATAATGCTGTTCAAACAGTTTGTCATACCCCATAGACAAGGCATTGGTCATCCACTGTTTGGTTGTACTATCCGGATTCACACCGACATACGTCAGCGGATTGCTAAAATCCGGATCAAAATTCGGCTGATAATCTGTATCGGCAGTAACATAGAACACCACTTCATCCGCTCCCTTTACCGATAGTTTGCCATCGGAGTTAGTAAGGCTTCCCCCCTTACACTCAGCCTGAATACGGATAACATAGCGCATGCCATTATTATCCAATGCCCCCGAATAAACCAATCCCTGCTTTCCATCGGCCTGCATGCGTCCTTCGGAAACCGGATTCGGTGCATAGCTGAAAACCAGGTTCTGCTTAGCCGGTGTATCGGCTGTAAAGCGAATCACCATCGTATTGGCCGGATATGAAATAAAATAACTGCGCTGATAAGCCACCTGGTCTTTCTTAAACTGTACCACTGCCAGTGCCGAATCCAGAGACAGAATGCGTTTGTAATCCGTCATGCCTATTACATTGAGACCCGTTTCGATGTAAAACTCACCCATCGTAGTGAAATTACCAAAACGGAAAGGAGATTCACCATAAGATTCATAAGCCACCTCACTGTTGAAATGCTGACGCGTCAGCTGTTCAGCCTTCTGCTGATTGCCTTCCGTGAAAGCTTTCCGGATATCATCCAATATATGAGCCGACTGCTTATTCACATTCCAGTAATAATCGGCTCCCTTGGCTGTATTCGGCCCCCCTCTCCACAAAGTCTTTTCATTAAACGTGATGCGCTCGGCTTCAACCGAACCCATGATATTGGCACCCAAGCTACCATTACCGATAGGAAGCGATTGGGATTCCCACGTCACATCGGGGTTTTGAGCCGTATCACCGGCCGACTGAGGTTTATTTTTGCCCTCCCACAATTCGGGGCGTCCGCCATACCAGACAGCACGTCCTTGCAATGAATTAGGAGTATCAAACCAGATAGAAAGACCTTTCGTATAATCAGTAGCACCTGCATAGACCGAGGTGAAGAGACAAAAGGCAGCTAAAAAAGTCTTTAATTTTTTTATCATGTTGCGTGTAGCTTCAAGATTAGTACTATGAACAAAGGTAAGAAAAAATACACTTTAGAAACAAAAAGGCGGTCCGAAACCGAACCGCCTTTTATATTTATATCTGATTCTCAGATTAGAGTGCAGGACCAGCAGCAACCAAAGCCTTACCAGCTTCGTTACCTGTAAACTTAGCGAAGTTCTTGATGAAACGTCCAGCCAAGTCTTTTGCTTTTTCTTCCCACTGACAAGCGCATTCGTAAGTATCACGCGGGTCAAGGATCTTCGGATCAACACCCGGCAATTCTGTCGGAACAACGAAGTTGAAGAAAGGAATAGTCTTAGTCGGAGCCTTATCGATAGAACCGTCCAAGATAGCATCGATGATACCGCGAGTATCACGGATAGAGATACGTTTGCCAGTACCGTTCCAGCCAGTGTTAACCAAGTATGCCTTAGCGCCCACTTTTTCCATCTTCTTAACCAATTCTTCTGCATATTTTGTAGGATGCAAGCTCAAGAAAGCAGCACCGAAGCAAGCAGAGAATGTCGGAGTCG
>Virginia_p1__coassemble_1997_pt1 | contig 8908 bp, 7 predicted proteins | sample Virginia_p1__metabat2_high_PE_023 | metagenome-assembled genome bin Virginia_p1
TGATTGTTGTTTGAATGTTGTTTTGTTGTTTTCGCTGCAAATGTAGGCCGGCTGTATTTCAAAAATGTTTCAACACCGTTTCATATCGGTTAATTGTCAGAGAGAGAAACAATTTACCCCCTATACCACTCTTTTACAGGCACTCCAAAAAGCAAATGAAGCAGTGTAGTAACGAGAATGTAACATCCCCTTCATACACTGCTTCATTTGTAACACATGCAACAATCCATGCAATCTCTATTGCATAGCTATTTAATCTGCCCCGTAAATCAAAAAGAATCGTTCACCAGATGCAATTCCTCAATCAGTTTCGTTGCCTTACCATACTTTTCGATGATGAAAAGCATATAGCGCACATCCACCCCGATGCAACGCTGCAAATCGGGTTCAAAGACGATATCCCCGCTCATTGCCTCCCAGTTGCCATCGAAAGCCAGCCCAAGCAGTTCCCCCCTGCCGTTGAACATCGCACTGCCCGAATTGCCTCCCGTAATGTCATTATTGGAAATGAAACAGACATTCATATCCCCCTCCTTCGTGGCATACGGGCCATATTGGCCGGAAGAAAGCAGATCCAGCAGTTCAGGCTGTACTGCAAAATCAATATCACCGCTATGCTCCTTCACCTTCTCAAGAATCCCCTTCACAGTCGTGAAATAATCATACTCCACTCCGTCGGCAGGAGAATACCCGCCTACCGTGCCAAAACTCAGACGCATCGTCGAATTGGCATCCGGATAGAAATGACGATCGGCATACATACGGCGCATGGCAGCATTAAACAGACGCTCTCCCCGCTCAATGCGCTCCGAAGCCTGAGAAACCGACTGATTCATCTCGTAATATTTCACCAGCAAATCCAGACTCAGCGAAACTGCCGGGTCATCAAAAATAGAATAAGTAGAATCCTGTTCCAAAAAACGCTTGAATCCACGGGGAGAAGTAATATCCGAACGCTGATACAACGAATCAACAAAAGCCTTCACATTCCCCTGATAACAATGATTGATTGTATCATAGAGAGCCGGCAAATAAGCGCTGTCTACTTGACGCCGATATTCCTTCAGCATGGCCACAAACACCTCTTTATCTATTGCCAGATCCAGATTCTCATATTTCTTCAGCAAACTTTTGATATGAGCTACCACCAGCTTCTCCTCGTCCTCAAAGTCAAAGTTCATGATTTCCAAAGCCAGCTGCACCAATTCAGGCCCATTGATAAAAGCCTCACCGAAATAAGCCAATGCCCGATTCACCTCCCTGCGGCTGTTGTAATCCAATTCGAGCGAGCTGAACAAATGCAGCAGATTCTCACGCTCCTCGGGATGAGCATACAGCCATTCCCGCAAAGAAGCCTCCGCCGCCCGCTTCTTCTCAATCACCTTCAGCTTCCGGATAGCCTTGTTCGTACCGATACTGTTTTTCCAGTAATTGGAACTCTCGTCATACTTCGACGCATACTTGATACGGATATCCGGACGGGCATCCATCTCCCGTTTCCACACAGCCTGTTTCACTCCCCGCACATCAATCATCGCCTGATTGATACCATTCATCATCTCCTCAATACCATAAGACGACAAATACCGCTCCGTACTGCCGGGATAGCCCAACGTCATACAGAAATCTCCCTCCCGATAGCCGGCCAGCGAAACCGGAGCCACATAATCCGGATGATAAGGCACATTCTCGGGCGAATAATCGGCCGGGCGATTCTCTTTATCCGCATAAATGCGGAACACGCTGAAATCTCCCGTATGCCGGGGCCACATCCAGTTGTCGGTGTCCCAGCCAAACTTACCCACCGAAGAAGGAGGAGCAAACACCAGCCGCACATCATTGTAGTCGCGATAAACCGACAGCCAGAACTCGTTGCCCGCATAATAAGCATCCACCACCCCCGTAAGCGTGGCATCCTTTTCCGATACCTCCCTGCCGATAACCGTCATCACCGAATCAACGGCCGCCTGCCTTTCCGACTCAGAAAACGAAGGGCGCACAGCCGAAAGTACCCGTTTGGTAACATCTTCCGTACGAACCAGAAAGCGCACAAATAGTTCGGGATTCGGCAATTCCTCCTCCCGGCTACGGGCCACAAAACCATCCTTCAGATAATCATGCTCCACCGTGGAGTGCTGCTGTATACTGCTGAAGCCACAATGATGATTCGTAAACACCAGTCCGTCTTCCGACACCACCACACCGGAACAGAAACCACCGAAACTGACCACCGCATCAGCCAGACATGCTTTTTGGGGATGATACAGTTTACGTACAGGCAACTGCAGCCCAAGCTCCTTCATCACCCGGTCTGCCTGCTTGTTCTTTTTCAAATCTCCCAAAAGCCACATCCCCTCATCCGCATACACATTCACCACACAAAGCAGACATCCGAAAAAAATAAGAGCAGTCAGTTTCGATTTCATAGCACCATCTGTTTTTAAAGTTATTTATTTCGTAATCAGCCTCAACTTCTTAGTCCCTACACGAGCCTTCAGCCATTCACTGATTTTCGTCTTTTCCGCTTCGGTGGGCTGCTTGGCAAATTTCATCACTGCCAGTGTCACCGTATCCGCCTTCAGCGAGTCTACACGCACCTCCAGCGAGCGGGCAATAGACAATGTATGAATAGACGGATAAAGCACCTTCAACTCCGGTGCAAGCGTGCGGCTCAACGCATCATATTCCTTATACTGTTCGAGCGTTTTCTCCAACTGCGTGATTCTGTCGCGCTGCTCCTGCAGTCTCCGCTCACTGTTTTCATAGAAATCCTCCATCACCATGGCACGGATAGACGAAACATCCAGCGCCTCGTTGTTCATTCCCTGCAGCACAATCAGCTTGCTTTCATCCAGTTTATAATCCTTCATCTTGCTGCGGGCAATGGAAATCGACGCATCCGGCACTTCCGATCCCATCAGCACCACCCGAATTTCCTTCTTCTCATAATTGATTTTCTTATCCAGCACCTGCGTATTCTCAAACACCAGCTGCTCATTGACAAAGCGGTTGGCAGCTGCCTCATAGAACGTACTCTTGATAATGCCGTAAGTGAGATAGACAGCCGGACACATCGTCACAATCACAATAAAGATTATCGATTTGCGCACCGTTTTTTCCCGGGCCTTATCCACAAACTCCTTCCGTTTGAAATGCATCATACGCACACCGATGAAAGTAGCCAGGCTGATAAACACCGAGTTGATGAAATAAAGATAGAAAGCCCCCAGGAAATAAATCAAGTTGCCCGAAGCCAACCCATAACCGGCCGTACAGAGAGGAGGCATCAAGGCAGTAGCGATGGCCACCCCCGGAATCACATTTCCCTTTTCCTTCGTAGAAAGAGCCACCACACCGGCCAAGCCACCGAAGAGCGCAATGAACACATCGTAAATAGTCGGCGAAGTACGCGCCAGCAACTCCGACTGCGAACCGGCCATCGGAGCCAGCAAAAAGAAAACCGTAGCAGTGACCACACTGAAAGCCGTCGTAATGAGAAAACTCTTCAGCGAGCGCTTCATCAACTCAAAATCGTTCAGCCCCACCGAAAGTCCCACACCCATGATAGGTCCCATCAGCGGAGAAATCAGCATGGCACCAATAATCACTGCCGTAGAATTCACGTTCAAGCCCAGCGAGGCCATGAAAATGGCAAAAATCAGGATCCACAGGTTGGCCCCTTTAAACTCCACCCCCTTACGGATAGAATCCACCGTTTCCAACTCATTTTCCTTATCCTTTTTCAAGTCCATATACTCCCTCAGAAAAGAGCGTATGGCAAACTTATTCCGTTCATCTGTCTTCATAGTCACTTTTTCTTTATTAATCGGTTCATAAAAGGAATTTGATTCAAAGGTAAATCTTTTCTTATAATATAAGCAAGGAAGAAGCACAAAAGAACACTACGGAAAACCAGTCGCAAGACAATGTTCGAAACAGGCACCTGCGTACCTATCACATACAGCAAAGCGGCCAGCAACACATACCCGCCGATCCCTTTCAAATCGTAGCGGATGGGATACTTTTTCTGCCCCACTCCATAAGACAGCAGCATAATGACACCATAACCCGCCACGGAAGCCCACGCAGAAGCCATATAGCCGTAACGGGGCACCAGTGCTATATTCATCAGCACGATGATGGCACATCCAATCAAAGAGAAATAAGCTCCCCACCGCGTTTCATCGGTCAGTTTATACCAGAAAGACAGATTGAAATAAACCCCCTTGCAGATTTCAGCCAGCATCACAATCGCTACCACACCCAATCCTTCCCAGTAGCCCCGAGCCACCAGATAACGCAGCAAATCGAGGTAGAACATCACAGCTAGGAAAGCCAGCAACGAAAAAATCAGAAAATACTTCATGGCCGCTGCATACATCGCCCGGTTGTCGCCTTCCCGGCTTTTGCCAAACACAAACGGCTCATACGCATAGCGGAAAGCCTGGGTAAACATCGCCATCACCATCGCAATCTTGCTCGAAGCCGCATAAATGCCCAGCTGCACCAGTCCTTCCTGACGGTCCTCAAACAGATAAGGATACATCATCTTATCCACCGTCTGATTCAAGATACCTACCAGCCCCAGAATCAAGATAGGAAACGAATAGACCACCATCCGCTTCAGCAAAGCACGGTCCAGCCGATAACGGAAACCCCGCAATTCGGGAAGAAAGAAAAACAGCTGAACGGAAGAAGTAATCAGATTGCTGATAAAGATATAGCCCACCAGGTAATCCGGATCGTAAAACCAAGACACAGCATCCGGAAAATGCACACTCAGCCACGGACACAGCAGCAGAAAGAACAAATTCAGCCCGATGCCGCCGACAATGGAAAACAGCTTGATAGCCGCAAACTTAATCGGCCTCTTCTTATAGCGCAAATAAGCAAAAGGAATGCACTGAAAAGAATCCAGCGCCACCACTACTGCCATCATGGCAATAAACTCCGGATGCTGTCCATAGCCTAACACCTCCGAAAGAGGATGCAGAAACAACAGACAAAGCAACACAAACACCAGCGACACCCCGCCCACCGAAAGCAAACTGTTGGCATACACCTTCACCGGATCCTCATCCGCCCGGTTGGCAAAACGGAAGAATCCCGTCTCCATCCCAAAAGTCAGCAAGACCAGCATCAGTGCCGTGAATGCATAGATGTTCGACACCACGCCATAGCCACCGTTGGCAGCCGGCAACACAGCCGTGTACAAAGGTACCAGCATATAATTGAGGAAGCGGCCCACGATGCTGCTCAGTCCGTAAATGGCCGTATCTTTTGCTAATGATTTCAGTCCTGCCATAAGCTAAGATTTTTGCAGATAATCCATATCCATAAAAGAACAATCCATATCTATAAAAGAAGATTAGGGAGCATCCCCTCCCTAATCATTAAACAATGTTTTCTGACTGCTATAAAGACTTCTTCCCAAATGCTTATAAGCCAGTTCGGTGACCTCCCTGCCCCTGGGCGTACGTTTGAGGAAACCCTCCTTGATGAGGAAAGGCTCATACACCTCCTCAATCGTTCCCGCATCTTCACCCAGCGCCGTGGCAATGGTAGTCAGTCCCACCGGACCTCCTTTAAACTTATCAATAATGGTACAAAGTATCTTATTGTCAATCTCATCCAGTCCGTAGCGGTCGATATTCAGCGCCTCCAGTGCAAACTGAGCAATCTCCGTATCAATAGAGCCCGTACCCTTCACCTGTGCAAAATCGCGCACCCGGCGAAGCAAGGCATTGGCAATACGCGGAGTCCCGCGGCTGCGGGAAGCAATCTCCGAAGCAGCCGGCAAAGAGCACGGCACATCCAGAATGGAAGCCGAACGCCGGATAATGGCACTCAGAATATCATCATCATAATACTCCAAATGCAAGTTGATGCCAAAACGGGCACGGAGCGGTGCCGTTAGCAACCCGCTGCGCGTAGTAGCCCCCACCAGCGTAAAAGGATTCAAGTCAATCTGAATGCTGCGCGCCGACGGACCCTTATCAATCATGATATCAATCCGGTAGTCCTCCATAGCCGAATACAAATATTCCTCCACCACAGGCGACAGGCGGTGAATCTCATCAATAAAAAGCACATCATTCGGTTCGAGGCTCGTCAGCACCCCCGCCAGATCACCCGGCTTATCGAGTACCGGCCCCGACGTCACCTTAAATCCCACTCCCAGTTCGTTAGCAATGATATTCGAAAGTGTCGTCTTTCCCAATCCCGGGGGACCGTGCAGCAACACATGATCGAGCGCTTCACCGCGGAGGCGGGCCGCCTTCACAAAAATGCGGAGATTGTCCACCACTTTATCCTGTCCGCTGAAATCCTCGAAATTCAGCGGACGGAGCGCATTTTCAAAGTCCCGTTCGCGTGAAGTGAGCTGATGTTCGCGTATGTTAAAATCTTCCTGTTCCATTCTTTTTTTCCAAAGTAAGAGACAAAGATAGAGAATTACATTCATTTTCAACCTAAGAAAAGAAAAGAAATTAAAACGTAATAACTACCTTTGCACCGTCTGTATACACACACTCAACTATGGTTTTAAATTACATTTGGATTGCCTTTTTCCTTATAGCATTCATCACAGCCCTCGTGAAAGTCATTTTTTTAGGAGACCTGGAGATATTCACCGACATCATGAACTCCACTTTCGACTCCTCCAAGACCGCTTTTGAAATCTCCTTAGGACTGACGGGCGTACTGGCTCTCTGGCTGGGCATCATGAAAATCGGCGAGAACAGCGGACTCATCCACTCCCTGGCCCGCTTCCTGAGCCCGGTGCTCTGCCGCTTGTTTCCCGACATACCGAAAGGACATCCCGCCCTGGGATCCATCTTCATGAACATGTCGGCCAATATGCTCGGACTCGACAATGCCGCCACCCCCTTGGGACTGAAAGCCATGAAAGAACTGCAGGAACTGAATCCGCAAAAAGATACGGCCTCCAACCCGATGATCATGTTTCTGGTCATCAACACCTCCGGCCTCATCATTATCCCCATCAGCATTATGGTTTACCGGTCGCAAATGGGAGCTTTACAACCCACAGACGTATTCATTCCGATTCTGCTGAGTACCTTCATTTCTACATTGGTGGGTGTCATCACGGTGAGCATCAGTCAAAAAATCAACCTCATCAACAAGCCCATCCTGCTTCTGATGGGGATGATGTGTCTCTTTTTCTCGGCACTGATGGTCTTGTTTCTTCACCTCACACGCGAAGAGATGGGCACCTACTCCACGCTGACAGCCAACATCCTGCTGTTCAGCGTCATTGTGCTGTTCATCCTGACAGGTGTACGGAAAAAGATCAATGTATACGACTCCTTTGTAGAAGGAGCCAAAGAAGGATTTACCACAGCCATACGCATCATTCCTTATCTGGTGGCCTTTCTGGTGGGCATTGCTGTATTCCGCACCTCCGGAGCCATGGACCTGCTGATTGAAGGCATTGCTACTGTCGTGGGCAGCATGGGCATCGACACCAGCTTTGTAGGCGCTCTGCCCACGGCCTTGATGAAATCGCTCAGCGGCAGCGGAGCCAACGGACTGATGATTGATACGATGCAGGAGTTCGGAGCCGACTCGTTTGTAGGCCGCATGAGCTGCGTGGTGCGCGGTGCCTCCGATACCACCTTCTACATCCTGGCCGTCTATTTCGGCAGCGTAGGCATCTCCAAAACGCGCAATGCTGTGACCTGCGGACTGATAGCCGACTTTTCGGGTATCCTGGCAGCTATCCTTATCAGCTATTTTTTCTTCTATTAACAAGAGAAATTTAGCCTGTTAATAGAAAGTATAAACCTGTTAATAACAGCAATTGAGATTTATATAAAGACATCAAAACGACTTTAAAATAAACAAACGATTATGGTAAGTTATCAGACAGAAGGCGTGAAAATGCCGGATATCAAGAAAAGGGAAACGACAGAATGGATCAAAGCCGTAGCCGCTTCCTATGGAAAGAGATTGGGCGAAATAGCCTATATCTTCTGCTCTGACGAAAAAATCTTGGAAGTAAACCGCCAATACCTGCAGCATGATTATTACACGGATATCATCACCTTCGACTATTGTGAAGGCGACCGCCTGTCGGGCGACCTCTTTATCAGCCTCGACACCATCCGTACCAATGCCGAGCAGTTTGGTGCATCCTATGACGACGAACTGCATCGCGTCATCATCCACGGCATCCTCCACCTCTGCGGCATCAATGACAAAGGTCCCGGTGAACGCGAAATCATGGAAGCAGCCGAAAACAAAGCCCTGGCAATGCGATAAAGCAGCTATAAAAACAATGTCCCGGCGTAATCACTACGGCGGGACATTGCAATGTAATGTTACTTACATTATATATAATTAAGAGAGAGATTTCACTATACAGTTGTTATTTCTTCATTACTCCTCATCGTCATAATAAACTTTTCCCGGAGTACATTTTTTCTTAATAACTTTCATATTCAAATACAAGAAACCCAGGCGAGGATTCTTTTCCCTAACAATCGTCTGTAATGTATCAGCATTCAGCTGACCGATACGTTCACGAGTCTTGTATTCCTCTATTTTAACGTGAGTTCGATATAAGTTTAAATATAATCTATTAGAAATTAATAACATAGCGATAAAAGTATTAAATTTATAGTGCTAAATTATAACATTTAAACGATTATCACTATGTTCTCAGAGTCTAAAGTTACAGAGATTTATTGTATGGCCGATGATTTTTGCAAAGAATTTGTATTGCAACAAGAAAAATATATGATTGAGGATAAGAAGATCAGGCATCGTAACAAGCCTAACCGTATGAGCGATGCTGAGATTATGGTTATTCTAATCCTATTTCACTCTGGTGGTTTCCGTTGTTTCAAACATTACTACAAGGAATATGTCTGTAAACATCTGAAAC
>Virginia_p1__coassemble_2143_pt1 | contig 8224 bp, 6 predicted proteins | sample Virginia_p1__metabat2_high_PE_023 | metagenome-assembled genome bin Virginia_p1
GATCGCCCCACACGGCTTCGGCCATTACATGCTTATTAATCAGGCGACCGGGACGGTTGATGAAATAGAGCAGGATATCATACTCTTTCCGGTTGAGTTCCAGCTCCTTGTCATCCACATATACGCGAAACTGGTCGGGCACAATGCGGACGTTGCCCTGACGGATATCCAGTTCACCGGCTTGGTGATTGCGACGCAGCACACTCTTGATGCGGGCATTGAGTTCCACCAGGTGGAAAGGCTTGGGCAGATAGTCGTCTGCTCCCAGTTCCAGTCCGAGCACCTTGTCTTCGATCGAATCTTTGGCCGAAAGGATGATGACGTTTTCTCTTTTGTGAAGTGCTTTCACGCGTTCGAGCAAATCAAGTCCGCTGCCATCGGGCAGCATGATGTCCAAGAGTATGCAATCGTATTCGTAATCTTCTATCTTGCGCAAGGCTGTGTGGAAGTCGGCAGCCGTCTCTACTACATAGCGCTCCTTTTCAAGCGAACACTGAATCAATTCCCTCAAAGAGGGTTCATCTTCTACTATTAATATCTTCATACTGGCTCCTCTCTGTTTTTCTTCAACATACAAAGAAAAGGCTTATTTTTGAAATAAATCTGAAATAGAAAGCAAAAAGGCCGAAAACTTTCATCTGTTTTCGGCCTTCCTTTATTGAATAGATAAACAATCGGCAGACGATAGCTATTGTATCCTCACCGGAAAGCTTATATTAATAAGAACGTGCAAACAACACGCGGCAAGCAGAGGGTTTGCCGGTAACCATACATTTACCCGGTTCCTTGTCGCCCGCAACGAGTGAATCGAACGGGATACAGCGGATAGTAGCCTTGGTTTCTTCCTTAATCTTTTCTTCTGTTTCAGGCGTACCGTCCCAGTGAGCCAGGATGAAACCGCCTTCTTCGATTTTTTCCTTGAATTCTTCGTAAGTATCAACAGTCGTAATCTTGGAGTTGCGGTAGTCCAATGCCTTCTTGTAAATATTGGCCTGGATTTCCTCCAGCAGATTCTGCACGTATGTCTCAATGCCGTCGCAGGTTACTGTCTCTTTTTCAAGGGTATCACGGCGCATCACTTCCATCGTGTTGTTTTCGAGGTCGCGTCCGCCCATCACCAGACGTACAGGAACACCCTTCAGCTCATAATCGGCAAACTTGAAGCCCGGACGCTTGTTGTCGGCGTTGTCATACTTCACTGAAATGCCCAATGCCTTCAGCTTAGCCACGATACCTTCTACCTTGGCGTCAATCAGCTTCAGCTGTTCGTCGTTCTTGTAGATAGGAACAATCACCACTTGGATAGGTGCCAGATGCGGCGGCAATACCAGACCGTTGTCATCAGAGTGAGTCATGATGAGTGCACCCATCAGACGGGTAGAAACGCCCCATGATGTAGCCCATACATATTCCAGCTTGTTTTCTTTGTTGACAAACTGCACATCAAACGCCTTGGCAAAGTTCTGTCCGAGGAAGTGAGAAGTACCGCTCTGCAAAGCCTTACCGTCTTGCATCATAGCTTCAATAGTGTAGGTATCCAGTGCGCCGGCAAAACGCTCGTTGGCCGACTTCACACCCTTAACTACCGGCACTGCCATGTATTTTTCAGCGAAGCTGCTATACACATTCAGCATCTTGATAGCTTCTGCTTCCGCTTCTTCACGTGTAGCATGAGCTGTGTGGCCTTCCTGCCACAGGAATTCGGCTGTACGCAGGAACAGGCGGGTACGCATTTCCCAACGGAATACGTTGGCCCATTGGTTACACAGAATAGGAAGGTCGCGGTAAGATTGAATCCAGTTCTTATACGTGTTCCAGATAATTGTTTCTGACGTAGGACGGATAATCAGCTCTTCTTCCAGTTTCGCAGCCGGGTCTACTACCACACCTGAGCCGTCTTCTGCATTTTTCAGACGGTAGTGAGTCACGACAGCACATTCTTTCGCAAAGCCTTCCACGTGTTCGGCTTCACGGCTAAGGAACGATTTCGGGATCAACAAGGGGAAATATGCGTTGACGTGTCCTGTTTCTTTAAACATATCGTCCAACTGACGTTGCATTTTTTCCCAGATTGCGTATCCGTAAGGCTTAATCACCATACATCCGCGTACGGCAGACTGCTCTGCCAAATCAGCTTTTACCACCAAATCGTTGTACCATTGCGAATAGTTTTCGCTACGTTTGGTAAGGTCTTTCAGTTCTTTTGCCATTATATCTTTTGTTTTAAAGTTTCCACTCGTTTTTTTAATTAGACTGCAAAAATAACAAAAATGCATGATTCGCCCCTTATTTAAACGGAAAAATAACACAAAACGCTCCACACCGGGCCGGCACCATCGGCTATTGGGGCCTTTTTCTTCCTGCTGACGGCTCCGTAACTGGCCCCGCGGATTGTTTTGGCTGCTCATTTGTGCACAGAATGACATTTGAAAACCTTTTTTTATGGCGGTTTCAATATTAAATACTATATTTGCCTATCAAATGTACAGCGAAACAACCATAAAACTGAACGAAGAGGCTTTTGTCAAAGCGTTGAATCGTCAGGAGCACAATGATGCTTATCAAACGCTTTACCATTTGTTCTACCGTGCGCTGGTGGCCTATGCGCTCCGCTCGGAAAATGAAGATTTCCTGGGTTCATTCAGCATTTTCCTCGACAACTCACCCCGCATCGAGGTGAAGGGCGACAACCTGCGTTCGCTCCGGGTGACGGGCTCGCCGGCTCATGCCGAATATGAACGCATCTATGACTACATTTTGGACTTGCCGGGCTATGCCGAAAGCAAAGTAGCTGCCTATTATGTATACGATTATTATTCCCTACATCCGCAAGGCCATCGAGGCTCTGAAGGACAAGAACATCGTGTTCATCACGCTGATGATGGACGACAAGCGGGAACGCTGGGAACAAGACGTGAAGAAACAAAATATAACCTGGCTAAATCTCTCTGATCTGAAAGGGATGCGTCATAGTCCGATTGCCAAAGACTATAACGTATCGGGTATTCCGGCATCGTTCGTGATTAATCCGGACGGGGTCATCATCGACCGCGACCTCCGGGGCGACCGAATCTTGCAACAGCTGAAGGAATACGTAAAATAAAAACCTTTCTTTTTTTCGTTCGTAAAGGTTGTGTACAAAGGGAAATCTCCCGGCGTACACAACCTTTTTTCGTAGAGGCAGCACAGACTGAAAGGGCACGGTCAGAACGGATAGCCCACCGCAAAATGGAAGGCAAAGTCGCGCTTGAACTTGGGATGGAGAATGGGGAAATGTTCGCGCTTGGTGGTATAGGCCGGATTGATGGCTTTCATACCGCCGTCGAAACGGAGAATGAAGAAGTCCAGGTCGAGACGAAGGCCCAGGCCGTACGACACAGCAATCTGCTTATAGAATTTATCAAACTCAAACACACCGCCGGGCTGGTTGGCATAGCTGCGGATGGTCCAGATGTTGCCGGCGTCCACAAAGACAGCTCCTTGAAATTTCCAGAACAGCTTGCTGCGGTATTCCACACTGGCATCCAGTTTGATGTCACCCGACTGGTCGAGCAGGTTACCATTCCCCGGGAAACAGCCCGGTCCCAAGTCACGGACCGACCATCCGCGCACGCTGTTGGCACCACCCGAGAAATATTGTTTTTCAAAAGGAATGGTCTTGGCATTGCCGTAGGGCACCGCCACACCGAGTCCCAGGTGGAAAGCAAGCGAATTACGGCGGTCAATGCGGATGTTCTGCGCAAAGTCAAACTCGGTCTTCACATACTGGGCATAGGGAATGCCCAAGATGGCATATTCGCCGTTGCTGTTCTTGCGTATATCCGCCGCCTTGGAAAGGGCATACATGATATTTCCTGCCGATTCCAGATTGAAGCGGATGGAGTATGAATTGGAAGCAATCGTATTGTTGACAACTGCTCCCCCCACGCTGTTGTAGTGGAAGCTATATCCCATGTTAATAATCAGGCGGTCCTGATAGTTGTACTGCAGCACCTGGTTCTGTCCCTTGTTGATATAATCTTCCTTAAAGCGTTCGGAAATGCTGGGCAGATAGAGGAAACCGATGTTGATAAGGTCGATGCGGTGCTGGATTCTCTGCCGCTTGGTCCACTTGTAGCTCCAGTTGGCCGATGCCATCGTACGCAGGAACTCCGGTCGCATCTGATAATTGTACTGGAGACCGAATTCGGTCGTGGCCCGTATTTTCTGCTTATAGTCAGCCGACAGGAAAGGAAATAAAAAATGGGGGAAATTGATGCTCGATTCTACCCCGAACTCCGTATAGTTGTTGTGCGAATAGCCCGACTGCAACCCCGAAATCACCTCGTAGGCACCGCGGAGCTTCACCATGAATGTCTCCGAGCCGCGGAAAAGGTTGCGGTTCTGAAAGGATACAGAAGCAGCAGCTCCCAGGTCTCCGGCCGAGTTGGTGCCCTCCACCTCAAAGGCAATGGAATTGTGCTTGCTTTTCGTCAGCAGCACATAGCAGTCCAGTTTGGCAGAATCGCCCACCTGCGTCTCCACAAAGCGGATATTCGTATATTTCAGAGCCGACAGACGTCCGAAGTTGGAATAAGTCTGCTGCACCTTGTTTTCGTTATACAAATCACCCGACTGGATGCGGAGGTTGCTCGTGAGCACTTTGGGGCGCAGGTAGAGTTTGTCCTTGTAAAAGATGGAATGCCCTTTGTAGTGGATGGAGTCATTCACATCCACACTCCCCATGGCCGAAGAGCGCAGCATGTCATAGTCGGTAATGAAATGAATCTTGTTGATCCAATAGCGGGGATGCGCCGCGACCGAATCATCGGCATGCCTGCGGTAAGGGTGCAGACACTGGGTGAGGCCCACCTTGTAGGTGTTGCGCACCGTATCGGCAATATAGCCGATATAATCTTTGTTGAATTTATAGTAGCCGTTGTTCAGCAGCTGCTCGGTGATCCGCTGGCGGTCGGCATCCAGGGCGTTGACATCAAAATACATGCCTTCCTTCAGCAGGCTGTGAGCGGAATCCTGACGGATGATGTGAGCGATGCGCTTGTCGGGAATATCGTACCGAAGGGAATGGACCACATACGGTTTGTCGGTGGTGACATCAAAATACAGTTTCAGCTTTTTCTTCTTGGTTTTCACCGAACGCTGCACGGATGCAGCCATGTATCCCATGTTCTGCACGGCCTTCCGGATTTCCTCTTCCGAACGCTTCGCTTCCTCTTCGTTGTAAATCACCGGTGCATCACCGATGCGGCGGAGAAACTTGTTGCCCCAGCGGGTAGAATCGCGACCGGAAAGATTGTACACATAAAGCTGTGTCTTGATCAGGCTGAACCACTTGGCATTGGGATTCTGGCGGACATACATGCGCAAGGCGGAAGGGCGGACGGCCTTGTTGTCTGTGCGGATTTTGATCTCATCCAGCAGGTACGAACCGTCCGGCACATACTTGGTGGCAGAACACGAAGCAAGTGCAGAAAGGACGGCGGAAACAATCAGTAAATGAAAATATTTCTTCATGCGGTTTTTTACATCGATAGCATAAAATGCAAATACAAAGATAGATGATATTTTCAGACGGGAAAAATAATTTAAGAAAAAGAGAAGAAAGTAAAGGGAGATTGGAATTATCTTCTTAGCTTTGCAAGATAAAGTTTGATTGTATGATATCGCTAAGCAAAAATAAGATAAAATTCATCCACTCGCTGGAGCAGAAAAAAGTACGGAAAGAAGAACGTGTGTTTCTGGCCGAAGGTCCCAAACTGGTAGGCGACTTGCTGGGTCGTTTTCCTTGCCGCTTCCTGGTTGCTACCGCTGCCTGGCTGGAGAAAAACGGACATATACAGGCCGATGAGGTCATTGAAGTTTCGCAGGACGACCTCTCAAGAGCCAGCCTGCTGAAAACGCCGCAACAGGTATTGGCTGTCTTCGAGCAGCCTTGTTACGAACTGAACCCGGAAGTGGTGAGCCGTTCGCTGTGCCTGGCGCTCGACGATGTGCAGGATCCGGGCAACTTGGGCACTATCATCCGCCTGGCCGACTGGTTTGGCATTGAGCACATCATCTGTTCGCACAACACGGTGGATGTGTACAACCCCAAGACGGTGCAGGCCACGATGGGAGGCATTGCCCGCGTAAAAGTGCACTACACTTCCCTACCCGACTTCATCCGCTCACTGGGTGAGGTACCGGTGTTCGGCACCTTCCTCGACGGGAAAAACATGTATGAGCAGCCGTTGTCGGAAAACGGGCTCATTGTGATGGGCAACGAAGGCAAAGGGATTGGAAAGGAAGTGGAATCGCTGATCAACCGCAAACTGTATATTCCCAACTATCCGCAGGGTCAGGAAACATCGGAATCACTGAATGTGGCCATTGCTACCGCAGTAATCTGTGCCGAGTTCCGGCGACAGGCTGCATGGAAGTAAAATCAAACGGATAAAAGAGATAGGGGTAGCGGCATTCGTCTGCTAGACTCATAGAGTACACCGGAAGGTTCTTTGCAAACATTCCGGTGTTTTTTATTTCTTCTGCCTGGCAGCCGCTGATCTCCGCTGCTTCCTCTTCCGAAAGCAAAGCAATCACGCCGGGCAGCCATTCCACCGACTCAATTTCCTCCGTAAGGGGAAACAGGCGGACGGCTCTCCCGCTGCTGTCCGTTTCTACTGCATGCTGCTTGAGATACCCCCTTCCGGGAATCCATATATAGTGAGAAGCAAATCGTTTCATATGCAAACTGCCATTGATATGTGCCAGCCTACCGCAGCTTACTGGGCCCGTTGCTGTTGGCGACGGCGCTGATTGATCTGACGCATGTTCTGCTGTTCTTTCCGTTCTTCCCGCACAGGCTGTTCCACCTTCGTCTGCTCAGGTTTCTCTTCTGCCCGGCGGATGGAGTCGGTACGCAGAGCAGCCGCTTTATTCAGCGAATCACGCACGGCGAAAGGCAACGTATCGGTGCAGTGATAACGCATCATGGAGAAGCGGTCGGTCAGCAGAGTACCGGCTTTGCGGTCTTTCTCAACCGGATAATAGATAAAGCCTCGGATCTCTTTCATATTTCCCAACGTGTCGGCATGCAGACGGATGCGGTGTACACCCGATTCACGGACGGTGGTCCAGCGGCTGACCGTATCTTTGTCATAGATCACCTGCATTGCCATGGTGACATTCCGCAACGAGTCGGGCAGCACAGGCTGCAGGAACTGATAGCGCACGCTCCACACCAGCGTATCGCGGTCTTTGTAGTTCGAATCGGTGGGCAGCGTGAACACATAGGCACTGTTCATCGGCTGTCCCGTGAGGCGTTCCAGCCGTTTCCAGGGCCATACGTCGATGCTGTCGCCCGGCTTGGTCGTCTTCGGCTTCTTGTCCCGCTTGGCTATCATATCGCCCACCAGCTCCTGCTCCTTCCTCAAGCGGTTGGTCACCCGCTCGTAAATTTTGGAGAGCACTTCGGTATTGCGGGTATACCACACCATCGACGAATCGAAGGCAGCCTGAGTGGTGCCGTATTTCTTGAATACCGCATCTATATACAACACCTTTTTATAATTTTCTGCATAAGGCAGGTTATCGCCCATCGACTTGGCCAAATGGTAATCGTAGAGCAGATTTTCCATCTCCGATTCCGGAATGACCTCTTCGGGGATTTCCACCTTACATGCGCCCATCGAAAACACAAGCAGGCCAGCTAAGCAGAGATGAAACCGAAACTTTTTATTCATGGTTGACACTTTCCTTTTTATCTGAATAAGACTCATTCAGGTATTTACTATAAAAAAGCAGCAGCGCAATGATGCCGCAGCTGATGGCTGCATCGGCAAAGTTGAAAATCGGGCTGAAGAAGATGAAATGCTCTCCTCCCACAAACGGCATCCAGGCTGGCCAGTTCGTATCAATGATCGGGAAATAGAACATGTCCACCACCTTGCCGTAGAACCAGGAAGAATACCCCCCTCCTGCCGGCAGGAAGCTGGCAATCTGCGAATGCGTGCTCTCGTTGAAAATGACTCCGTAGAAGACACTGTCAATGATATTACCCAGCGCACCGGTCAGAATCAGCGACACGCAGACAATATAGCCGGTCTTGAACCCTTTCTTGATAATTTTATAAAGATACCATCCGATCAGCGTAACGGCAATGATACGGAAAGAAGTCAGAAACAGTTTGCCAAACAGTTCCATACCGAAAGCCATACCGTTGTTTTCTGTGAAATAAATATAGAAC
>Virginia_p1__coassemble_2186_pt1 | contig 8061 bp, 8 predicted proteins | sample Virginia_p1__metabat2_high_PE_023 | metagenome-assembled genome bin Virginia_p1
GCTTTCGTCTGTTTCGGATTCAAAGGAGGAAGGGTAAAGGGTGGAAGGGGAGGATAAAAAATGGCCGTAGCAGGATGCTACAGCCATTGAAATTTGAGTCCGAATGAAAAGCTCAGGTAATCTCTGGGCCTCAGGTAGCTGTTTTGAACGGCACTGATGAGATAGAAATCGCAGGTGCTCAGCTCATAGAAGAACGTGATGGCCTTGGTCCAGAACCGGTGTTGGGCCGGGATGTCGTAGGTGAGCCGCTGGCCGAGGTAGAGGTGGATTCTCATTTTGCTCGAGAAGCCGTAGTAGCCCTTGGGGTAGCGGTCGGGTTCGCTCATCCAGAACTGGTCGCCAAACACGGTGTTGATATAGAGTCCGCAGGCCAGGGGCTCGGTGGAGAATCCCTTGCCGAAGTCGATGCTCCAGGGCATGTAGTTCTGCTTGATGGTCATCGTTACCTTGGCTTTCTTCGATTCATATTTGGGCACGAAGCCAAACAGCAGGTCGGTCTCCCATTGCTTACGTTTGCCATAGTCCCATCCGGTGCCGAAAGAGAGCAGACCCATATTGCCGGCATACTGAATTTTGCCGTACTCCGGAATCAGCTTGTCCCAGCTTTTGCGCATGCGGTGCACCCGTTTGTCGTAGCGGGTGTGGAATTTTTCCTCCGGATGCGAAGCCAGAAGGGTGTCGGCTTTGATGAGCGTAAACACGCTGTCGCCCTTCTGGTAGGCGATGATGCTGTCGGCTTTGATGGCAAACCGCAGCGAATCGTTTTTATAGGTGTCGATGATGGTGTCTGTGCGGTTGACTGCAGATAGCAGCAGCGGGCAGGCTGTGAGGACCAGCAGCCAGACGAGGCGCAGCACCTTGTAATGATAATGGGTGTTCATAGGGGTAGACTTTATTTTATCGCAGGGCGAACTCTATTTTATCGCTGGGCGATTAATCGATTAATAATGTACTAATTTATATGTATAGGTTTTCTTGCCGGGATTCTCGTTGTCCGGAAAAATGTCGTATTCGATATAGGTGCGCTCTTTCATGCAGTCGGTGGTGATATAGTGGATACCATCGTCGAATACCACGGTGTCTTCGTAGTGGTGGGTGTGTGCTGCAGAGCAGAACAGAATGCCCGGATACTCAATGACATAGCGTTGGAAGACCTTGGCCACATTGTCGTTGAACACATCGGTGTAGGGGCGGGCATGCATGCACACCACGGTGTGGTCGAACTCGTCTTTGCGTGCTTTGATTTCCTTCTCCATGAAGGTGAAGTCGGGCACCGGTTCGGAGTAGTCGTACTCCAAGGCATTGGTGTTGAGACACACAAATTTCACTCCGCCGGCAATGAAGGAGAAGTTGGCCGGACCGAAGATGTCTTTGTAGGTTTCTTCGCCCGTGCCCAGACAGTCGTGGTTGCCCAGCACGACCACGTAGGGCACTTTCAGCTTGTTGAGGATGTCTCGCTGCCAGAGAAATTCCTTGGTAACCCCGAAGTCGCTGATATCTCCTCCGTGAATCACAAAGTCGATGTCATCGCGCTGGTTGATGGCTTTGACAAAGTCTTCGGTCTCGTCATACCAGCGCTGGGAGTCGCCCATCGTAACGAAGCGGATGCTGGTTTTCTCTTTGCAGGAGTCTTCGATTTCGGCTATGTTGTGTGCATTGACGTCTGTTTCTCCGTCTATGCGGACGTCGTAAGGATGGTAGTCAATCATGTCGCATCCCCATAGCAGCATACATAAAGATAGTGTATACAGTTTTTTCATCGATAATAATATATAATAGTTTAATTGTTTCTTTGGTTTGTTCAGTTTGTTTTGCTCAGTTCGTACTTTGCTTTGCATCGCATGCTCTGCTCAGTTCGCTCTGCTTTTGCTCAGTTCGCTTTTGCTTTGCGTTGATGCTCTGCTCAGTTCGCTATGCTTTGTTTCGGTCGTCTGTTTCGTATTGTTTTCGTTTGTTTTCGTTTTGTTTCTACCTTTTTTTATGTGTCCGGCAGGGCACGACTGAAACAATTTTGTAACAAATATAGAGGAATCTCTTGGAAAGAGCAATAGAAAAGGTCAGAATGAGGAATGATTGAACAAAAAAGAGGCGAAACAGAACAATGACGCAGGAGGCTGTTTATCTGAGCCTCTTTATGAATGGGTTCTTTGTGGGCGGCTCTTCAAAAATGAGTCTCTTCAAAATGAGTCTCTTCAAAAATGAGGCTCTCTTCCTGCGAGGCTTATTTTTTAACAGAAAAAATATTCAATGACTCGACTAATTTACTTATTTTTGTGTCTTAAACAATAATCCTGTTCCCCGTTGTGAATCAGTCGTTTTAACGCTCCTAATTTGCGAAGAAATGGTGCGGGCCGACTGACTTTGTTTCTAATGGTCGCACGATTAAACTGAGTGGAAAATGTGAATTGCCGGACTATCAAACGGAATTGTTTTTCCAAGAAAGGTAATGTAAAGATGATATAAAAGTATAAAGAATTTAAGCAATTAAGCAATTAAGCAATTAAGCAATTAAGAAATTAATCTATTAAGGAATTAATGTATAATAATGTAAGGATGAAGGAGGTGAAGACAAAGGCGGTGCTGTTCGACTTGGACGGTGTGGTGATGGACACTGAAACGCAATACACGCTTTTTTGGGATAAGCAAGGAGAAAAGTATCTGGGTATCGAGGATTTCTGCCGCCGTATCAAGGGGCAGACGCTGACGCAGATCTTTGAGGCGTATTTTGCCGACAGCCCCCAGGTGCAGCAGGAAATTGTGGGTCAGCTGAATGCGTTTGAAAAGGAAATGGTGTATGAGTATATTCCCGGGGCCCTGGATTTCATGCTCGATTTGCGTCGCCACGGGGTGAAGTCGGCCATTGTGACTTCTTCCAACGAGGCCAAGATGGAGAATGTCTATCGGACGCATCCGGAGCTGAAAGAGCTGGTGGATGTGATTCTCACCGGAGAAATGTTTGAGCGCTCAAAGCCTGCACCGGACTGCTTTCTGCTGGGAATGAAGCGGTTGGGTGCCTCTCCGGAGGATACGTATGTGTTTGAGGATTCTTTCCATGGCTTGCAGGCCGGCATGGATTCCGGCGCTTATGTGGTGGGGCTGGCTACTACCAATCCGGCTGATGCCATCGCCGGAAAGGCGGATTTCGTCATGGACGATTTTACGGGCATGACGTATGACAAATTGCTGCAATTGCACCGCTGATTTTGGCTTCTGCTCACGGGCTATCGCATGTTTTTTCATTTTTTCTTTGTCGGTTATAAATTAAATGTTATAACTTTGTCCCCGATTTTCGCCGGTCTGCAAAGGCCGGCTCTGAATTTTTCCGAGTAGGAAACGTATCGGAAACAAGTTAACATTTATAAGATTGTAATTTAAAATTTTTAGGAAAATGGCTGGTTATATATCAGATGACACAAGAAAGGTGACGACTCATCGTTTGGTTGAAATGAAACAAAGAGGCGAAAAAATCTCTATGCTGACTTCATACGATTACACTATGGCTCAAATTGTAGACGGCGCCGGAATGGACGTAATCCTGGTGGGCGATTCTGCATCGAATGTGATGGCCGGTAACGTGACTACGCTGCCCATTACGCTCGACCAGATGATTTATCATGCCAAGTCGGTGGTGAGAGGCGTGAAGCGTGCCATGGTGGTGGTGGATATGCCTTTCGGTTCTTATCAGGGTAATGAGATGGAAGGACTTGCTTCGGCCATCCGTATCATGAAAGAGAGTCATGCCGATGCCTTGAAAATGGAGGGCGGTGAAGAAATTATCGATACGGTGAAGCGTATTCTCAGTGCCGGTATTCCGGTGATGGGACACCTGGGACTGATGCCGCAGTCGATCAATAAATATGGTACGTACACAGTGCGTGCAAAAGATGATGCGGAAGCTGAAAAGCTGATCAAGGATGCTCATCTGCTGGAAGAAGCTGGCTGTTTTGCGCTGGTGCTGGAAAAAATTCCGGCTTCGCTGGCTGAACGTGTGGCTGCTGAACTGACAATCCCGGTGATCGGTATCGGTGCAGGTGGCAAAGTGGACGGTCAGGTGCTGGTGGTGCAGGACATGCTGGGCATGAACAACGGATTCCGCCCCCGATTCCTTCGCCGCTATGCTGATTTGTATGCGGTGATGACCGATGCAATCAGCCATTACATCTCGGATGTGAAGAATTGTGACTTCCCGAACGAGAAGGAACAGTATTAATATAGTATATGGCTTTTAACTTGTGGACAAACCATTTTATGCGAATATGTATAGCTAATTTGCTGTTGTTTTCGTCCTTGTATGTGTTGTTTCCGGTGCTCCCCGTTGAAATGGCCAGCCGTTTTGGGGCATCGGTGGCACAAACCGGTGTGGTCTTTCTCTTCTTTACGTTGGGAATGTTTCTCATGGGGCCGTTTTATGCGTACCTGGTGGATGCTTACAAACGCAAGCATGTCTGCCTCTATGCCATTGCGACTATGGTGGCTGCTACCTCCGGGTATGCCTTTGTGAGTAACCTGAAAGAGCTGCTCCTGCTGTGCATGGCTCAGGGAATGGCTTTTGGCGTGGCTACCACTGCAGGCATTACGCTGGCTATCGACGTGACCAACACCACTTTGCGCAGTGCAGGGAATGTGGGCTTTTCCTGGATGGCCCGGCTGGGTATGATGCTGGGGCTGATGTCGGGAGCTTGCTTTCACCACATCTATACGTTTCAGAACCTGCTGTCGTTTTCCATTCTTTCGGGAGTGGCTGCCATGCTGGCGGTGATGGGAGTGTATGTGCCTTTCCGTGCGCCTATTGTGACGAAATTTTACTCATTCGACCGCTTTCTGCTGTTGCGCGGATGGATTCCGGCCGTCAATATCATGCTTGTGATGTTTGTGCCCGGTCTGTTTATCCCGCTGACTCATCCTTTCTTGGGGCAGTCGCTGGTGGGAGGCGGTGCAATCTTTCTTCCGCTGTTTGGCGGAGTGGGAGTGGGGTATCTGCTTTCGCTGTTTGTCTCGCGCCTGTTCTTCATGAAGGAGAAGATGACCCGGAAAATCATGATCGGACTGGGACTGGAACTACTGGCTGTGTCGTTGATCAGCATGACTTCTTCCTTGCTGGCTCCGTCTTTGCTTCTGGGTTTGGGACTGGGACTGGTGCTGCCTGAGTTTCTGATGACGTTTGTCAAGTTGTCTCAGCACTGTCAGCGAGGAACGGCCAATACAACGCATCTGCTGTTCAGCGAATTGGGCATCGCACTGGGCATTGCTGCCGCTTGTGTGCTGACTCAAGAGGATATGCTGCATGTAGGCCAGCTGGTGGCTGCCGCAGCTCTGCTGTTTTTCGCTTTTGTGACCTATCCTTACGTGAAGCGGAATAGAGTGCGCTGAGCATCCTATTAATCCATAACGAGGCATGGGATAATGCCTCATTTTACAAGATATGAGAGTGTGTTGAGCCTCTCCATTCAAGAAAAATCCCCCTGTCACCAATCGTTGCGGCAGGGGGATTTTCTTTTCGTATTTTTCTTTTCGTATTTTCCTTTTCGTAAATTTTCTATTCTATTCTATTCTTTCTTCTTCTTCCTTTTCCTCTTTGTAAATTTTTTCTTCTTCTTCTTCTTATTATTATTATTATTAATTGCGGCTTACTTGCTTCACACCTTTCACTGTGCGCAACTTTTTGATTAATGCTTCCAGTCGGCCGGTATCACTCACCATCACGGTCAGTGTGCCGGAGAAGAGACCATCGTGGGAATCGATGCCGATGGAGCGGAGTGTGATGCCGTTCTCCTTCGAGATGATGGACGTGATGTTGGTAACGATACCGATGTCATCGTGGCCCACAACGCGCAGTGTGATGGCATAGTGGGTGCCTTCCGACTTACCGGCCCACCGCGCCTTGACTATGCGGTAGCCGAAGCGTTCACGCATCTGGCTGGCATTGGGGCAGTCTTTGCGGTGAATCTTGATGCCGCCGTTGACTGTAACAAAGCCGAACACATCATCTCCGTAAATCGGGTTGCAGCATTTGGCCAGCTTGAAGTCCAGTCCCTTCAGGTTCTGGTCGATGACCAGCACATCCTCCTTGGCATTGGTCTCCTCCTGCGTGGCTTGCATGTTGTAGGCCTCGGCGCTGCGATACACAATCTCATCGTGTATGTCCGATTCGCGCTTCTGCAGTTCGACATACTTATCCAGCACTTCGTTGACATCCAGTGTCTCATCGGCAATCCGCTGGTAGAACTCGGTTACATTCTTGAATCCCAGGCGCTTGATGAGACGCATCATAGTGGCCTCGTCATACTCCATCTTGCGGTTTTTGAATTTCCGCTCCAGGGTTTCCTTGGCAAAATCATGCTGGCGGGCTGCCATTTCCTTGAGCGCCTGCCGTATCTTGGTGCGGGCCTTGGAAGTGGTAACAATATTCAGCCAGTCTTGTTTCGGCGTCTGGGTGTTTGAAGTCATGATTTCCACCTGATCGCCGCTGTTCAGCTTCTGCTTGAGCTGCACATTCTTGCCGTTCACCTTCGCTCCGATACACTTGCAGCCCAGCTTGCTGTGGATATGGAAGGCAAAATCGAGCACTGTGGCCCCCTTGCCCAGCTTAAACAAATCGCCTTTGGGGGTGAACACAAACACCTCATCCTCATACAAATCCATTTTAAACTGGTCCATCACCTTCATGGAGTCGTTGTCGGAGTTCTCCAATGCCTCGCGCACCGAATTCAGCCAGTCGTCCAGTCCGCTTTCTCCCTTGATGCCCTTGTATCTCCAGTGAGCCGCCAGTCCGCGTTCGGCAATCTCATCCATCCGGCGGGTGCGGATTTGCACTTCCACCCATTTCCCCTCGGGGCCCATCACCGTGATGTGCAAGGACTCATATCCGTTGCTCTTGGGGATAGACAGCCAGTCGCGCAACCGTTTGGGGTTGGGCTGATACATATCCGTTACGATGGAGTACACCTGCCAGCAGTCGAGCTTCTCTTTGGCCGGGTCGGGGGCCGAATCAATGATGATGCGGATGGCAAACAAGTCGTAGATGCCCTCGAATGTGGTCTTCTGCTTCTGAATCTTATTCCAGATGGAGTGGATGGATTTCGTGCGCCCCTTGATCTCAAATTTCAGTCCGGTGGCTTCCACCTTCTTCTTGATCGGCTCGATGAACGCCGCGATGTAGCGGTCGCGTGAAGCCTTGGTCTCGTTCAGCTTCTCCTTTATATAATAATAGGTATCGTGCTGCGTATACTTCAGCGACAAGTCCTCCAGCTCCGATTTCAGCTTATACAGCCCCAACTTGTGGGCCAGCGGAGCATACAGATAGGCCGCTTCGTTGGCCGTCTTGAGCCGGTCTTCTTCGTTGGGAGCATCCTTGATCTGCCGCATGACGTTCACGCGGTCGGCAATCATGATGAGGATCACCCGCATGTCTTCTGCAAACGTCAGCAGGAGGTTGCGGAAATTCTCCGATTCGATGGCCGGGCTCTTGGAATATAGTTCGTTGGTCTTTACCAGTCCGCGGATGATGCTGGCCACGTCTTCTCCATACTCTGTTTTCACTTCTTCGATGGTGAGGATATGCGACTTGACAATCTCGTGCAGCATGATTCCGATGAGACAGGATCCCTTCATGCCGATTTCGTCCGACACGATGACGGCTGTCTGCATATCTCGGATAATCGGATTCATGCCAAAGTTATTGCGCAACAACCCGTTGGCCCGGGCTGCCTTGATTAAATGATTCTTCAGTTTCTGGCAATCTGCACCGGATATGCTGTCTCCGGCAGATTGGATCAAGTGTCTGTAGAGTGAAAAAAGCATTGTTTTTTCCTCTGTAGTAAAAAACGCGTCCATAGGCATTCTGATTAATTCGATGTAAAAGTACTTTTTTTCTTCGTTAATCGGCAAGATATGAATAACATTTTGTATTTTTGGGCATCAATTAATAAAATTAGATATTATGATAACGACACAAGACAAAGAGTTGCTTGCCCAAAAAGGCATTACGGAAGAACAAATAGCTGAGCAACTGGCGTGCTTCCAAACAGGTTTCCCCTATTTGAGACTGGATGCGGCTGCCTC
>Virginia_p1__coassemble_2297_pt1 | contig 7640 bp, 7 predicted proteins | sample Virginia_p1__metabat2_high_PE_023 | metagenome-assembled genome bin Virginia_p1
TCATGCGCGCCTTGGCTTCCTCCATATACCTATTATATATAGCAAAGACATCACCGAGATAATTGCTCGTTTCCATCAGCCCTTTCTTCACCGAAGGATTCACCGTCTGCATGAGCGGAAGAAGATGCAGACGAATCTTATTGCGCGTAAACTCATCCTCCAGATTGGTGCTGTCGGTCACATAATCCTGACCGATTGCCTGGAGATAATGCAGGATTTCCTCCCGGCTGACACACAGCAGCGGACGCACGATACACCCGTTGCGCGGACGGATACCCAGCAATCCGGCTATGCCCGTGCCCCGAATCAGGTTCAGCAGCAGCGTCTCCACACTGTCGTCTTGATGATGGGCCACAGCCACTACTTCGGCCCCGACCTCCTGCCTCAGCTGCTCAAACCAATCGTAGCGCAACGCTCTGGCAGCCATTTCAATTGATACATGATGGGTGGCTGCATACCCGGCAGTGTCGAAATCCACTGTATGAAGACAAACGCCCAACCGCTGACACAAACCACGCACAAAGCGCTCATCCCTGTCGGATTCTTCACCGCGCAGATGAAAATTACAATGCGCCGCCTCCAGAGAATAACCGGCCCGATGCAGCACACACAACAAAGCCACCGAATCAGCTCCACCACTCAAAGCCACCAGCACTTTCGCATCGGGCTGCAACAGCTGCTCCTTTTCTATAAATTGTTTTACTCGCTCTTCCATTTGATTCTATAAAAAACGCTACCGTTCTCCGTTACAACGATGCTTTCCTTTTCCCATGCAAAAAAAATCCATTGCAATCCTTCATACAACAACATCCGCTGCACCCTCACATGCAAAAAGAATAGCATCCCATCCTGCAAAGATAATCTTTTCTCCCCGTATCTGGCAGTTTCTTGATTTTTCCCGTTTCCCGATCCGTTATTTAAAAACAATCTAAATAATTTGCATGCTAAAAAGTTATGAATTATATTTGCCAAAAATTTTGAATAGTATGCGTTTGTCCGAATTGAAAACAGGCGAAAAGGGTGTCATTGTAAAGGTATTAGGACACGGAGGATTTCGTAAACGGATTGTGGAGATGGGGTTCATCAAAGGTAAAACAGTAGAAGTTTTACTGAACGCTCCGCTAAGAGACCCCATCAAATATAAAGTAGTGGGATATGAAATTTCCCTTCGCCGCCAAGAAGCTGAGATGATAGAGGTAGTCAGTGAAGAAGAAGCCAAGAAACTGACCGAACAGACCGTTTACCACGAAGGCCTGCCCGAAGACATCTCGGTGAATGAAGAGCAAATGAAGCGTCTGGCTAAAGGCAAACGACGTACCATCAATGTGGCCTTGGTAGGAAATCCTAACTGCGGCAAGACATCGCTGTTCAACCTCGCATCGGGGGCTCACGAGCATGTGGGCAACTACAGCGGAGTGACGGTAGATGCCAAAGAAGGGTATTTCGATTTCGAAGGCTACCACTTCAAGATTGTCGACCTGCCGGGCACCTATTCTCTCTCGGCTTATACGCCCGAAGAAATATACGTACGCCGCCACATCATCAACGAAACACCCGACGTGATTATCAACGTGGTGGACTCTTCCAACCTGGAACGCAACCTGTATCTCACCACACAGCTCATCGATATGAATGTGCGCATGGTGGTGGCACTCAATATCTACGACGAACTGGAGGCCAGCGGAAACACCCTGGACCACAAGCTGCTGAGCAAGCTCTTCGGGGTGCCGATGATTCCCACGGTGACCCGGAGCAACCGCGGACTGGACACGCTGTTTCATGTGGTTATCAATCTCTACGAAGGGGTCGACTTCTTCGACCGCGACGGACGGATGAATCCGGAAGTGCTGAAAGACCTCACCGAATGGCACGAATCGCTGGAAAGCCGCAAGCACCACGAGGAGGAGCACATGGAAGACTATGTGCGTGAACACAAGCAGACAGCTCGTGTGTTCCGCCACATCCACATCAATCACGGCCCCGACCTTGAAAAGGCAATCGACGCCGTGAAGGAGGAAGTGTCGAAAAACGAAACCATCCGCCACAAATACTCCACCCGGTTCCTGTCGATCAAACTGCTGGAGAACGATACAGACATTGCCCGCTTTGTGCAGACACTGCCCAATGCCGAAGCCATCTTCAGCATCCGCGACAAGATGTCCCGGCGCATCCACGACACACTCGGCGAAGACTGCGAATCGGTCATCACCGATGCCAAATACGGCTTCATCAGCGGAGCCCTGAAAGAGACCTTCACGGACAATCACATGGAGCAGGAACAGACAACCAAGGTGCTGGATGCCATTGTGACACACCGCATCTGGGGCTACCCCATCTTCTTCCTCTTCATGTATCTCATGTTTGAGGGCACCTTCGTGCTGGGAGAATACCCGATGCAGGGCATTGAATGGCTGGTGGAACAAATCGGCAATCTGGTGCACAGCAACATGCCCGAAGGTCCGCTGAAGGACATGATTGTTGACGGTATCATCGGCGGTGTGGGCGGAGTCATCGTGTTCCTCCCCAACATCCTGATACTCTACTTCTGCATCTCACTGATGGAAGACTCCGGCTACATGGCCAGAGCCGCCTTCATCATGGATAAAATCATGCATAAGATGGGATTGCACGGCAAATCGTTCATCCCGCTGATTATGGGCTTCGGATGCAACGTGCCAGCCATCATGGCTTCGCGCACCATCGAAAACAGGAAAAGCCGCCTCATCACCATGCTGGTGAACCCGCTGATGTCCTGCAGCGCACGTCTGCCCATTTATCTGCTGCTGGTAGGAGCCTTCTTTCCCCACAACGCCAGCCTCGTGCTGCTGATTATCTACGCCACGGGCATCCTTCTGGCTGTGCTGCTGGCAAGGCTGTTCAGTAAATTTCTGGTCAAAGGAGACGACACACCGTTTGTCATGGAACTTCCCCCCTACCGGATGCCGACAGCCAAATCCATCTTCCGCCACACGTGGGAGAAAGGCGTGCAGTATCTGAAAAAGATGGGCGGCGTCATCATGATAGCCTCTATCCTCATCTGGTTCCTGGGCTATTATCCCCGCCACGACGGCTATCAGACGGTGGCCGAACAGCAGGAGAACTCATACATCGGACAGCTGGGCAGGGCCGTTGAGCCAGCCATTGCCCCCCTTGGGTTCGACTGGAAACTGGGCATCGGACTCATTTCAGGAGTAGGAGCCAAAGAACTGGTGGTAAGCACCCTCGGCGTGCTCTATACCAACGATCCGGATGCCAGCGAAGCCAGCCTGGCCGAACGCATCCCCATCACTCCCTTGGTGGCCTTCTGCTACATGCTCTTTGCTTTGATTTATTTCCCCTGCGTGGCCACCCTTGCAGCCATCAAGCAAGAGTCGGGCAGCTGGAAGTGGGCGCTGTTCACGGCCTGCTACACCACCGCACTGGCATGGCTGGTGGCCTTCACCGTTTATCAGATAGGAGGACTGCTGCTATGAGCAACTGGCAAGAATGGGTGGTAGGCATTGCCATAGCCCTTTGCCTGGGGCGTGTGCTGTATGGAATCTATCTTTTTTTCTATCGGGCAGAAAAAAAGGAGAATCCTTGCGAAAGCTGCGTAAATGGCTGTGAATTAAAGACTATGATGATTCAAAAGCAAAACAAATGCAGAGAAAATCAACACCGAGAAAAGAAAAATGAAGAAAAAGTGAAGAAAAAATGCTGCAAATAGTTGGAGATTTAAAAAATTGTTGTACCTTTGCAACCGCAATCGAGAAACAACGGTTCCTTGGATGAGTGGCTTAGTCAGCGGTCTGCAAAACCGTGTACGGCGGTTCGAATCCGCCAGGAACCTCCAAATAGCAAAAAAGCTCTGCCTGTAAAAAGGCGGAGCTTTTGTCGTTTATTGATACCCAATTACTTACCCCCTTTGCCGATTCTAAATAAGACTGTGCGCTGGCAGGACCACTCACCGAAATATAATCTTCCGCCCCAATACGGATTCCTCATCCTTCCCATAAAAGAAAAAAGTACTCCCCCATTCTTCCCTGAGCATGCAAAAGACCAACAGAAAGAAAGGGGGAGCAAAGATATGTATTATAAAAAAGACTACAGCGTCTTCAGCACCTTATAGAGCTTCTGAATAGGCAGTCCCATGATGTTGTAGAAACTGCCGGAAATGGAATGAACACCGATATAACCAATCCACTCCTGCACACCATAGGCACCAGCCTTGTCCATCGGCTGGTAGCGGTCCACATAATAGGCAATCTCCTCATCCGACAGTTCGTCGAACAGCACATCCGAAGCAGCCGTAAAACTCTTCTGCCATTCGGTCGTAGTCAGACAGACGCCGGTAAACACCTGATGCTTCTTGCCGGAAAGCGCCCGAAGCATCTCCACTGCCCCCTCTCTGCCCTGAGGCTTACCCAGCACCTTGCCATCCAGCCACACAATCGTATCAGCCGTAATCAGCAGTTCGCCGGGCTGAAGGATAGAGCGATACGCACCCGCCTTCTTACAGGCAATAAACTCCGGAATGTCTCCCCCTTGCAGCGAATCAGGATACGATTCATCCACATCGGGCAAAGTCTTCACCACATAATCCACTCCCAGCCCCGACATCAGTTCCTTTCTGCGCGGAGAGTTGGAAGCCAGTATAATCTGATATTTCTTTAAATTGTCAAGCATTGTTCCTATCTGTTTTAGCCGTTTTCTACATCCAGTACCTTCTCATGCACTTTCAAGCTGCATCCTCATCACCAGCCGAAAGCATCCTGCGCCATCCACAAGCCATGCGCCTTCAGCACCTGTTCCACCACATCCCGTCCGCAGCCGCAGCCACCGTCGGCATAAGAGATGTAGCGCGACACCGCCTTCACCTCGGGCACAGCATCCTTCGGACAGCAGGGCAAGCCACAGGCACGCATCACTTCCATATCGGGCACATCATCCCCCATATACAGAATCTCCTCGTCCCGCAAGCCATGCTTATCCCGGAAATCCCGGTAATCGTGAATCTTCACGGCCGAGCCCATGTAGAGGTCCTTCACCCCCAGTCCCTCGAAGCGGATACGCACCGCCTCCGTCTTACCTCCGGTAATGATGGCAATATGCAGTCCCTTTTTCACTGCCAGCTGAATGGCATACCCGTCCTTGATGTTCACCGTACGCATCGGTTCGCCCGAAGGATGCAAGGGAATCACTGTGGAGCTCAACACTCCGTCCACATCAAACGCCAGCGCCTTGATGCGCGTCAAATCATAATTGATGGTGCTCATGAATACTCTTACTCATTAATTTATAAATCTCCTGCAACGCCGGCAAATCGGCCAGCATGGCAAGATGGTTTTCAATCACATTCTTATCATAGCGCACCGCCGGTCCGGTCTGCGCATCGCGCGGAGCCAGTTCGTGCACCTTACGCGCCGTTTCATCAATCAGCGGAAGCATCACGTTGAAAGGAAGCTGGTATTTCTCAAGCAAATCAGCCGCCAGTGCATACATATGATTGGTGAAATTGCAGATAAACACCGCTGCCAGATGCAGACTCTTCCGCTGTTCGGACGAAGCCTCATACACATGGTCGGACAGCGTAGCGGCGATGGCTTTCAGCAAATCCACATCTTCCGCCGTCTTAGCCTCGATAAAAAAGGGAATCTCGTCAAACTTCACTTCCCGCTGCTTGCTAAACGTCTGCATGGGATAAAACACCCCATAGCGCTGCGTATGCCCTTCCCACACACTCATAGGAATACTGCCGGCCGTATGCACCAGCAAAGCATGCTCCTTTCCCTCCGCAATCTGCGGCAACAATTCCACAAATGCCGCATCCTTCAGAGAAACGATATAAAGCTTGGCATCCCCCGTCAGCTCCTTCAAGTCGGTGGTATAGTCGGCCTCCACCTGCAGAGCCAGACTGCGGGCCGATTCTTCCGTACGGCTGAATATCTGCACAATGCGGAATCCCTTGCGATAAAGCGCCTTGGCCAAGTTTGTAGCCAGATTGCCGGCACCTACAAACACAATAGGCGTATCTTCAATACTTCTGTTCATCCCTGTCCTCCGTATTTATTGATATGAATTTTCTCCCATTGCAGATGCGCTTCGTCAAACGGTTTGCGCTCCATCCCCTTGTGGCCCACGGCAATAATCGAAAGCACCTGAAGCTGGAGAGGAAGATCCAGCAAACCGTGTACAAACTCGTTGGACGGCATTCCAGTGGCAGTGAACCGCTCGCGCACCTGCACCCAGCAGCTGCCCAGTCCCAGGTCCTCCGCCTGAAGCTGCACCATCAGCGAAGCAATAGAGGCATCCTCCACCCACACATCACTCACCAGCGGGTCGGCCACCACTACCACAGCCAGTGCGGCATCTGCCAGAAAAGCCGAACCGGCCTCCTTGCAGTGAGCCAGGTCTTTCAATAATTCCTTATCATCCACGAGCACAAACTGCCAGCAGTTGGTCCGCTTGGACGAAGGCGACATCAGGGCCGCTTTCATCAGCGCCACAACCTCATCCTGAGTGAGCTCTTCACCGGTAAACTTACGCATACTGCGACGATTCTTTATCAAGTCACTGAAATTTTCCATATTCTGCAGTTTCATTTAATTAACTTATGCAAAGATAGAGCAAACCAAGCGTAATAGAAAATAAAAATATATCTTTGTGGGGCGATGTTGCTGAAACGAACAGACAGATACCGATACTGGTTAACTTTTTGAATGAATGCCGATGCTGCTAAAACTGACTACATATTACAAAGGAGAAGATATCCCTGATTTGCAGGGCACCAACACGTTTCATTCCAAGGAACTGTTTCAGATTTACGAAGCAACACCGGGCTATGCGCCCATCTTGATTGTGGCCAGTACCGACGGACGACCGGTGGCGCGCCTGCTGGCTGCCATCCGCAAGACAAAGCGGTGGCTTCCCGCCTCGGTGATGAGACATTGCATGGTGTACAGCGAATGTGAGATCCTCGACCCCGCCCTGTCTGCCGACAAGGAGCAGGCAGAAGAAGTGTTTGGCGAAATGCTCGAACACCTCACGCAGGAAGCCTCCCGCAGCTGCTTCCTCATCGAATTCCGCAACCTCAACAATGCCCTGTTCGGCTACCGCTGTTTCCGCAGCAACGGGTTCTTCCCGGTCAACTGGCTGCGGGTGCGCAACTCCCTGCATCATCCGCACGACCTCGAAGAGCGAATCAGTCCCTCGCGCCTGAGACAGGTCAAGAAAGGACTGCAGAACGGAGCCGTGGTGAGCGAAGCCCACACAGACGAAGAGATACGCCGCTTCTCGAAGATGCTTCACCACGTCTACTCCTCGCGCATCCGGCGGTATTTTCCGGCACGCGACTTCTTCCGCCACATGCACCGCATGCTCATCAAGGGACAGCAGGCCAAGATTTTCCTTGTGAAATACAAGGAGAAAATCATCGGAGGATCCGTGTGCATCTACTCCGGCGACAATGCCTATCTGTGGTTCTCGGGAGGCATGCGCAAGACCTATGCCAAGCAGTATCCCGGCGTGCTGGCGGTGTGGAAGGCACTGACCGATGCCCGCGAGCGGGGCTACAACCACCTGGAGTTCATGGATGTGGGACTGCCGTTCCGCCCCCACGGCTACCGCGACTTCGTGCTCCGTTTCGGCGGGAAGCAGAGCAG
>Virginia_p1__coassemble_2392_pt1 | contig 7302 bp, 5 predicted proteins | sample Virginia_p1__metabat2_high_PE_023 | metagenome-assembled genome bin Virginia_p1
TTGTAGCTGCTTTGGGAGGATTGTTCTACAAGTACAACATGCTTCCTGAATCTACACTCGTTTCAGCTCCTATCTTCCAGCAGTTCAATCCTTGCTTCGTAGTAGCCCTCACACCGGTATCTATTGCCTTGTTTGGTGCATTGGCTAAGCGCGGAAAAGAACCTTCTGCTCCCCGTAAGATTGCACTGGGTATGTTGGTTGCTGCAGTGGGATTCTCTATCATGGCACTCGGTTCACTCGGATTGCCCAGTTCTGGTGAACAGGCTGCAGCCGTTGCCGAAGGTACTGCTTCGTTTGTATCACCCAATTGGTTGATTTCTACTTACCTTGTGCTGACATTCGGTGAGCTGTTGCTTTCTCCGATGGGTATCTCTTTCGTATCTAAGGTAGCGCCCCCGAAGTACAAAGGTATGATGATGGGTGGTTGGTTTGTGGCTACTGCCATCGGTAATATGCTGACTGCCGTAGGTACTTTCTTGTGGGGTACCAGCCTGCCTTTGTGGCAAGTATGGAGCGTATTCGTAATCCTCTGCTTGCTCTCAGCTCTGTTCATGTTCTCTATCATGAAGAAACTCGAAAAGGTAGCATAATTAGAACAGCTTCATTGAAACTGTTTAGTGGAAAAGGCTTGGTAAAACAAGTTCCTTAAAAATTACTTAGCAGAAATTACTTCATAATAAAGAAGTAACAAGAATAAAAAAAGTGGGTTGTGAAAACAGACCCGCTTTTTTTATTCGTACACCTTTCTTCTTCCTTTTGAAAAGGATTTGTTATCCCCTGTAAGGAGTATGGTATTGAAAACTCTTATAAAAATGAAATGGAATGTATTGATTCTTTTGAAAGGAGATTCAATTTTACGATTTACGTCTTGTTTGTTTTGACCTTATCATAACTTTTCAATGTCTTCTTCTGATAAGCCTGTGGCAGCTTTAATCTGATCTGTTGGTAGATGCAGGGATTTTAATTTTGTGGCTACTTCCAAAATGCCTTGTGATTTGCCTTCCTGCATACCTTTCTGCATGCCTTTCTGCATGCCTTTCTCCATACCTTTCTCCATACCTTTCTGCATACCTTCCTGCATACCTTTCTGCATACCTTCCTGCATACCCTTTTTTATACCTCGCTCAAAACCTTCTGCTTCTCCCTTGATCTGAGCAGTTTTCATAACACTGAACCAATCTCTATAATTCTTCAGCGATTCCTCGTAACTCATACGCTCTTGCGGATTGAAACGGGCTATTTCGGCTGCTTCAAACAAACGGGAAAACACTTTATCGCGAAGCACAACTGGACGGTTAATCAAGCTAGACATATGTTTGATGGCGTACAGCCACTTATCGAACATCGTTTCCAATTGTTCTTCTGTCTTGTGAAATTTGGGCATTTCCAAATAGATATATGTCAGTTTATCATAAAACACTTTCTGTGTGTCAATATCTACCAACTTCACCGTGTGATGATAATAGTCCGAGGTATTATCATCAAATGAAAAGTTCAAGATACCAATAGTATAGACAGCATTCAAGCGGTAATCCCAACTATTTCCTTTCACAGCTTGATCACGTATGGGGAAAGTAGAATAGAAAATACTCCTGTCTTTGAAGAACTGCTGCTCAGCTTTCTGCATTTCTACGAGAATTCTCCGGCCATCTTCCGTTTCACAATATACATCAAACACTGCCTTCCGGTCATATTCCTGTGTACCCAGATTTTCTGTATTGATATATTTTAAATCCTTAATCAATTCCTTGCCTTGTAACAGGGCATTTAAAAAACTGATTAGTAAATCTTTGTTAACTTCTGTTCCGAATAGTTTTTTAAAGGCGAAATCGGTATAAAAATTTACATATCGTTCATGCAATGTTATCATAACTCCTCCTTTGTTACATTAGTGGTTTGATTTGTTTATTTTTCACACTACGAAGATAGTAAATTAATCCATGTGTTGTGCATATAATGCAAACAAAAACGAACTTATCTCTTTTTAAGACAAGAGAATAAGTTCGTAGCTTTATGTTTCTTCCCTTATTCATGGGTATCTTCATTATGCGTTTTTTCTCATGCGTTTTTCTTTCACTGGCGGTGGCTTAGGGAGAGAAAACCATTATCTTTGTACTAGTATTCAAAAATCAAACTGAAATGAAAAAGAAAGCTGAAATCTATCTTGCCGGGGGATGCTTTTGGGGAACAGAACATTTCCTGAAGCAAATTCGGGGAGTGGAGCACACTGAAACGGGTTATGCCAACAGTACGCTTCCTCATCCCTCGTATAAGCAAGTCTGCACAGGAGACACTCACGCTGCAGAAACGGTGCATGTGGTCTATGATGCAGACATATTGGGACTGGAGTTCCTGCTCGAGCTCTATTTCAAAACCATCGACCCCACAAGTCTGAACCGTCAGGGGGGAGACCATGGCACGCAGTACCGCACAGGCATTTACTACACCGATGCTTCCGATTTGCCCGTCATCCGTCAGGCTGTGGATGCATTGGCTGCACAATACGAGGCCCCGGTAGTGGTGGAAGTGCTTCCGTTGGAAAACTTCTATTCCGCTGAGGACTATCATCAGAACTATCTTGATAAGAATCCTACAGGCTATTGTCACATCAATCCTGCTCTGTTTGCATGGGCACGCAAGGCGAATGCTGAGGCATCCGGCGATCAGTCCCTGTAAGCATCCCCCATTTTTTCAGATCCTCTATGGTAGGGTTGGCAGCTGCAATCTTTCCATGAGGATCTATCAGTATTCTTCCTCTCAAAAGCTTCATTTCCCCTTTCCTGTTTCAGAATAATCTGCTTATAATACTAATAATTATTAAAATAAGATACCTTGCAATACATAGTACTAACCCAATGCCTATATTTGTGCCAAACAAAATAGCTAACGATGAAAGTAGACAATGTAAAGTCACAGATGCGTAAAGGTATGCTTGAGTATTGCATCCTGCTGTTGCTTCACAAAGAGCCCGCCTATGCATCGGACATTATTCAGAAATTGAAGGAGGCTAAGCTGATTGTGGTAGAAGGCACTCTCTATCCTCTGCTGACTCGCCTCAAGAACGATGAACTGTTGAGTTATGAGTGGGTGGAATCTACGCAGGGACCGCCACGCAAGTATTACCAGCTCACGGAAAAGGGGAAGGAGTTTCTGGGCGAACTGGAGGTGTCGTGGAGAGAACTGAACGAAACGGTGAATCACATAGCCAACCGGTAGTCCGCTTGCGAAGTTCCAGGCTGAAGGGACTCGTTTCCTCAGTATTTCCTGGTGTGGCTCATCCGAAATCATAGCAATCAAGCAATCACAAGTAAGTGAGAATGAATGAAATGAAGGAATTACGAGATTAAGAAATTACGAAATTACGAAATTTGAAATAACGATGAAAAAGACATTAACCGTTAATTTAGGCGGAACCGTTTATCACATTGATGAGGATGCTTACCGCCTGTTGGATAATTATCTCCTCAATCTTACGCATTTTTTCCGTAAGCAGGAAGGGGCTGATGAGATTGTGGATGACATAGAGATGCGCATCTCCGAACTGTTTACAGAGAAACTGGCGGGCCTGAAGCAAGTCATTACACTAACAGATGTGGAGGAAGTGATAGCCCGTATGGGTAAGCCCGAGGATTTTGATGATTCAGATGCTGCAGAGGCTGGGGGTGCGAATTCGGGTGCTGACAGTGCTTCGGCATCGTCGGGTGCAGACGCTGCAACGGATGCGGCTTCGGCTTTTTCCGGCGAGAATACTTCTTCCAGCGAGAATACTTCTTCGGATGATAATCGTTCGGGTGATGCTTCTTCAAACGATGCTTCTTCGGATGAAAATGCTTCTTCACAGCAGGACGGGGTACAGCGCCGTCTGTACCGTGATCCGGATAACAGACTGATGGGGGGAGTAGCTGCCGGTCTGGCTGCTTACTTCGGATGGGATGTTACGCTGATGCGCGTGCTGATGATTGTGCTGTGTTTTGTTCCTTACTGTCCGATGATACTCTGCTACCTGTTGGGCTGGCTGATCATCCCCGAAGCACATACCGCTGCCGAAAAACTCAGCATGCGGGGGGAGGCAGTGACGTTGGAGAACATCGGCCGCACAGTGACCGACGGATTTGAGAAAGTGACCGACGGGATGAATGACTGCGTCAATTCGGCGAAATCGCGCACTTTCATGCAGAAGCTGGGCGACGGCATTGTTACCGTGGCAGCTATACTGTTTAAGGTATTCCTCATAGCCCTGATCATACTCTGCTGTCCGTTGCTCTTCTTTTTCGCTTTGGCACTGGTAGGTATGTTTTTGCTTGCCATTCTGATGATTGTCACCGGCGGAGCCGTCTTCTATGAGTTTTTGCCCGACCTGTCTATGGGAGCATTCTCCCACTTGTCACCCTTGATGACACTGGCAAGTTTCGTGGCCGGTATGCTGTCCATTGGCATTCCGCTGGCTGCATTGGTACACGTCGTGCTCCGTCGTCTCTTCCAGTGGGCTCCGATGGGCAATGTGGCCAAGTGGTTCATGCTCATTCTGTGGGTGGCATCCGTCGTGATGCTCATATTTGCGCTCACTGCTATCCAGTGGCCCGTTCACGGAAACTATCAGATGATGGCATTCTAAAACTAATAGATGGATGCTGTTGATAGACGAATGCTGCTGATAGACGGACGTTATTGATAGGCGTACGCTGACGAATTGAAAATTGTGTGTTTTAGTTGATTATAAATGTAAACAGCCCTGCTCGCTTTTTTTTGCGGCAGGGCTGTTTTTTATTTCGCTTGTTTAAGCGCTCTTATTTCGAATTTTACTTCAAGCTTAACATTAAGCTTTCTTCAAATTTTGCTTCAAATTTTGCTTCAAGCTCTTTCTTCGAGCTTTACTTCTTCAGCCATTTATCCAGCCATTCGAAGAAAGTGCGTTGCCACAGCACACCGTTCTGCGGTTTCAGCACCCAGTGATTTTCGTCCGGATAAATCAGCAGTTCGGCAGGCACACCGCGCATGATGGCTGCATCGAAAGCTGCCATAGCCTGGTTGGCCAGGATGCGGAAGTCCTTTTCGCCGTGGATGCAGAGAATCGGTGTATCCCATTTGTCCACGAAGAGGTGAGGAGAGTTGGCAAATGTGCGTTGAGCCACCGCATTCTTCTTGTCCCAGTAAGCGCCGCCCATGTCCCAGTTGGCAAACCACTTCTCTTCTGTTTCCAGATACTGCATCTCCATGTTGAAGATACCGTCGTGAGCGATGAAGGCCTTGAAACGCTTGTCGTGGTGACCGGCCAGCCAGTACACCGAGAATCCTCCGAAGCTGGCACCTACACAGCCCAGGCGGTCCTTGTCCACAAACGGCTCTTTGGCCATCTCGTCAATTGCAGTGAAGTAGTCGCGCATACACTGGCCACCGTAGTCACCGCTGATCTGTTCGTTCCATTCCTGTCCGAATCCCGGCAGACCACGGCGGTTGGGAGCCACCACGATGTAGCCTTGAGCTGCCATGATCTGGAAGTTCCAGCGATAGCTCCAGAACTGGCTCACCGGAGTCTGCGGTCCGCCCTCACAGAAGAGTAGGGTAGGGTACTTCTTGTTCGGGTCAAACTGCGGCGGATAGATTACCCACGTCAGCATCTGTTTGCCGTCCGTAGTCTTCATCCAGCGGCCTTCCACCTTGCCCCGTTCCATCTGGTCGTAGAGATGCTTGTTCTCAAAGGTCAGTTGCTTCACCGGAAGAATGGGCTGTACTGCCTGGTCGCTGCTGCACGGCGTGCACTCATCGCGGCGGATCACACAGGCAGGCAGTTGCGCTTTGGCACCCCCTTCGATGCGGTAGATTTCATCCCCCTCGCTCATAGAGTGGCGTGTAGTGAGCAGGTCGTCGCCGCAGAGAGCCAGCGAAGCATAGTCATACACCCCGTTCGTGAGCTGGCTGAGGGCATTGTTCTGTGTCAAGTCGATGCTGTAGATATGCGATTCACCGTGCCACACCCCGTGGAAGAAAATACGCTTAGAGTCGCTGTTCCACAGGAAGCCGTCCACATTCGAAGGGAACTGGTTGCTCACAAACTGCATCTCGCCCGTGGCGCGGTCCATCACACACAGCCGGTTCCAGTCCGATTCATAGCCGTCATGCTCCATACTCTGCCAAGCGATATACTTGCCGTCGGGTGAATACTGCGGATTGATATCATAACCCGCCATCTCGTTCACCTTGGCACCCGGCTTCTGCTGCGCCTGCTCCTTCACATTGCCTTTGCAGAGGTTCACGAAGCCGCCTTTCTCCACGTCATATTCATAGATGTCCGAGTCAGTAGACAGTGCATACGCCAGACCCGTCTTCATGCGGCAGGTAAAGGCAATCTTGTCTGATGCCGGACTCCATGCCAGCTGTTCGATGCCGCCAAACGGCTTCATCGGGCTCTCATACGGCAGACCCTCCAGGATATCCTTCACGTTGCTCAGTCCGTTGTCACTCAGGTCGGCCACAAACGGATGCGGAGCCGTTGTCACCCATTCGTCCCAGTGCTTGTACATCAGGTCCGTCACGATGATACCCGTCGATTTCGGCAGGTCGGGATGCTTGTCCGCTGTGCTCTCCTTCGTCTTCACCTGTGCGATAAAGAGCAGTTTCTTGCCGTCCGGCGAGATAGAATATCCTTCGATGTCCCCGTCATAGGCAGTCACCTTGCGGCGGTCTGTTCCGTCCGGATTCATTTCATACAGTTGGTTGCTGCCGTCGTCGTTGCTCAGGAAAGCCAGCTTCGTGCCGCCCTTCACCCAGCGCGCCTCATTCTCCTGATAAGGGGTGTGCGTAATCTGGCGGTTGTCCGTTCCGTCGGCGTTCATCACAAACACCTCGCGGTTACTCTTGTTCTCCTTCACGCTGTAGTACGCCACCGTGTACACAATCCGCTTGCCGTCGGGCGACACATCCAGTCCCCCGATGCGTCCCATCGCCCAAAGCGCTTCCGGAGTCATCCGTTTCCCTTCCAGCTGGAGGTTCGATTTCTCGATAAGCACCTGGTCCGCTTCCCCCGCATTCTTCGGTGCGCCGCAGGAAGCCAGCAACATAGCTGTTGACATCATCAATAAATTTGCTTGTTTCATAAAAATAATAGATTACTAATGCTCATTTTTCTTTCCGCACATTCATGATTGCTTATTCGCATATAAATATGACAATTAATCCTCGCATTTATGATAATATATTCTCACATTCATGCGCCAGATACTGCATTTCATGTTGGTGCTAAATTCCTCATACAGGCAGGAATTTAGGGCAAATATACAATAATTTTGTGTTTTTGTCGTATCT
>Virginia_p1__coassemble_2427_pt1 | contig 7169 bp, 6 predicted proteins | sample Virginia_p1__metabat2_high_PE_023 | metagenome-assembled genome bin Virginia_p1
CTGCTTTGATGCGGGCTTCGATAGCCAGACGGGGCATGTTGAGTGTCGTGAACGACAGGTTGCCGCGGCCCAGTGATGTTTTTTCTCCAGCCACATTTTCGAAGACACGTGTGCGGCATCCCATAGTTGCCAGCTCATATACATATCGTTTGGGATCGTCGGCTCTCCATTTCTCATTTGAGTTGAATGGCGTATCCAGAAACATGAAGTTCGGGAAGAGTGCCTTGGCTGTGGTCTGACAAGCCTTCAGCAACAGGTCGAAGTTGGGTGCTTCGTACCGTTCTCTCATGGCTTCTTCCATGTTCTCTGCCTTCATGGCCTTTTCAAAATCTTGTTCAGAGAAAGAAACCCCGTCTTTCACCTTGAAAATCTGGATGGGGAACACCGGCACTTCACCTCGGTTGCCCAACCCTTCAGTCGTTGCTTTGAGCAACTCCTCAATCACCATACGTCCCTCCGACGATGTATCTGTACCGTAGTTGATGGAACTGAACACCACCTGGTTTCCTCCGCGGGAATGCATGGTGTTCAAGTTGTGGATAAAGCCTTCCATAGCCTGATGCGTGTCTTTGCGGGTCTGCTGGTAAGCCTTCTCCACAATGTGGTTCAGATGCTCTCTGTCTATCAATATATGAAGAGCACTTAAAGCTATACGCAAGTTGTCCCGCTCGGCATCGTTGGGCTGAATCGAAGACAGATGTTCCTGAATCAGCGTCCGGATGGTTTTTTCTTCCGTCTGCACCCCGTTTTCCATCATCATATAGAAGTTGATGAAGGTAGCCAGATGCTTGTGGAATGACTTGGATACCCCTTTCGCCATGAAAAAATCGAAAGCCGGAATAGCCTGACCTCCATGCTGTTCGTTCTGGTTGGTCTGGAAGATGATAGTAGCCAGCGTAGCATAGCTCTGAATGCTTTGCGGTGTGCGGATACTGCCGTTCTTGGTGCGGAAACCCCGTTCAAAGAGGTCGTCCATGTCATATTGTATACAAGTGGTAGTCTTTGTGGGGTAGTAGTCCAAATCATGAATGTGGATATCTCCCAGCTGATGCGCTTCAGCAAAACGCTTCGGCAGCAGGTAGCGGTAGGTGTAATCCTTGGTCACTTCCGATGCAAACGTCATCATCTGTCCGGCGGGAGTGTGGCTGCTCATGTTGGCATTGCTCAGATTCACATCGTTTTTGTCGATGGCCACGATGCCGTCCATGATATGCTTCATCTGCGTCTTCTTGTCGCGCTCCGTATTTCTCCATTCACGGTAGATGATAAACTTTTTGGCTACCTCCGGACGCACCTTCATCAGTTCCTTTTCCACGAGGTCCTGTATTTCTTCCACTGTTATGGTAGAAGAAGTAAACTGGCTGATGACATTCATGGTAATGTCGGCCACCAGCTGCTGTTCATCTTGAATGCCTGTGGCATGAAAAGCCTTTTCTATGGCATTCTTGATTTTACTAATTGAGAAATCTTCTCTTTTGCCATCACGCTTAATGATGCAAATTTCTGCATAGTTCATAACTCTAACTCCCGAAAGTTTATAAAATTGTAATAAAAAGAAAGTGACTCTTGTCTTCGGTAGGTCTTCTGACTTATCCCTCCCTCGCATCGCCTTCCCGCATCGGTGGATGTAGTGACTATAATGTGCGGATTCTCAGAGAATTACAGCAGCGGGTACTGTCGCCGATTTGCACAGCGTTCCCTTGTTTACTAAACCTCTTTTAGTCCCGAAAACGATTGCAAAGATAGGAGTTATTTCTGTATCTAGGTTAGCTTTTAACATTAATTTTTGGGAACACTTTTTCTTCTCGCTGATACAGAAAGTTTTCCGTTTCGGGAAACTTTTGGTTGTTATTTCCAATTTGAGTTTTTCATTTTTTTTTATGTATACCGCTTTCTATTGAAGGGATAAAATAGATGAAAACGGGAGGAAATAGAGGTTGGATAAGGAAGTTGCTGTGAAAAAAAGTGGCTACACAAGTCCTTTTCTTAGACTTGTGTAGCCACTATGCAGCAAACTGCTGCTGTTTGTATCTGTTTTATGTGGTTTTTATACCAAATGTCCAATCCACTCTTCCCGTTCACCCGGCAGCAAATCGATTACCGGTACTTCCACTAATGTGTAGCATCCGGGTTGTTGTCTCATGGCAGCACGGGCTGTGCAAACCAGCACTTGAGCTGTCAGCGCCGGATTGTTGATGCGCATGTTGAATTCGAAAAGCTGATTTTGTGTTTTGCCCGATACGCCTTTGCGGGTCAGGTTGACTCCGTGTCCCATATCCAGCAATGCATCCACGCTCGGTACCAGCTTAACGTGTGTCTCGTCATTCACAAAATACGGGTCGGCTTTGATGGCAGCGGCTACTGTTTCAAATTCATATCCGTCTTTCAGTTCGATGTACACCATACGGCGGTGAATGCCGGTTCCTGTGGGGATGGTCATCGAAAGAGCTGCTTTTACTCCCTCAATGGCTTTCACGGCTACCGTATGTCCCATGCTCATACCCGGTCCGAAGTTGGTGTAGGTGATGCCTTTGGGGGCAATGGCTTCGAGCAGCGTGCGCACAATGGAGTCGCTTCCCGGATCCCAGCCGGCTGAGATAATGGAGACTGCTCCGTGTTCTTTAGCCACTTCGTTCAGGTTGCGGCGCAATTCTACGATACCGGTATGAATATCGAAACTGTCTACCGTATGGATGCCCATGGCCAAGTATTCCTTAGCATATTGCTCCACGCTGCGGGTCGGCGTGCAAAGAATGGCTACATCCACCTTATCCAGTTCTTTTATATCTTTTACTACAGGGTAGTTGGCCAATTCTTCCGGTCTGTTTTCAGCACCTGCCCGGCGAACGATTCCGGCAATTTCAAAATCGGGTGCAGCTTGCAAGGCTTCGAGTACATAGTGTCCGATGTTGCCATAACCTACGATGGCTGCTCTTACTTTTTTCATTCTATTTTTGTGTTTAAATGAACATTTTTCTTTCTTTTGTTTGCAAAATTATGCATTTTATCATGATTTCCTTCTTTTAAGATGAATTATTTTAATTTTTTTCACTTGTAACTTGTCTTCTTCGTCGGTTATGCTCTGCCGGGTGTTCGGCTTGGCTTCAAAAACTCCTGCACGATGTTTTCTCTGTGCTGAATTTGTTTTATCTTTGTTCCCATTATGATAGAGTATGTTAGAGGCGAACTTGCCGAGCTGAGTCCGGCTGTCGCAGTGATAGATTGTAATGGAGTGGGCTATGCCGCCAATATATCCTTGAACACCTATTCGGCTATTCAAGGTAAAAAAACATGCAAACTGTATGTATACGAAGCGATCCGTGAAGATGCTTATGTGCTGTACGGATTTGCCGACAGGCAGGAGCGCGATATTTTTCTGCTGCTGATTTCCGTTTCGGGCATCGGAGGAAACACAGCGCGCATGATTCTTTCGGCGCTTTCACCGTCCGAACTGGTGAATGTCATCAGTACGGAAAATGCCAATTTGCTGAAAACGGTCAAGGGCATTGGACTGAAAACAGCCCAACGGGTGATTGTTGATTTGAAAGATAAGGTGAAGACGATGGGAATGGCACCGGCCGATGGCGCCGGAGGATTGGGAGGTGCTTTGCTTCCTGCGGCCGATGCAGAGGTACAGGAGGAAGCGGTAGCAGCGCTGACCATGCTGGGCTTTGCTGCTGCTCCGTCGCAGAAGGTGGTGCTGGCCATCTTGAAAGAAGAACCGGATGCTCCGGTTGAGAAAGTCATTAAATTAGCTTTAAAACGACTATAGTCATGAAGCATTCTAAAATATATATGAAGGCATGGACCGATTTGCACGGCCGTGCCAAAGCAGTGGATACCGATGCTTGGTATTTGCAGTTGGCCAATGACCTCTTGCCGTTGGTGGAGACATCGGGCTTGTATGATAATCAGATGAATAAGGACGAAGTTTTGCGCCGGGTGGCTTTGTCGTGTGCGCTGTATCTGGAAGACTGTGTGGCTGATGCCGGCAACTGGCGTCAGTTTATCCGGTGGCATCAGCAGAAGTACGGTCGTTATTTGCCGTTTTATACGCTGACGGATGCTTATCTGTCCGATGAAATCAATCGCGAAGACCTGGCTTTTCTGTTGTGGACTTTTCTCTCTCCTGCCGGTGATGCGTTTGGAGGAGTCGTGAATCCGATGGATGAAGCATTGCTGAAAGGAGCTGCTCTCTTATGTAGCCGGCTGGATGAGGTGTTTGAATTGGCGCCTATCAGTGAGCATTTGGCTTCGGAATGGCTGATGGAAACGGCTCTGATGAAGAAAGAAAGCCGTCCGCTGCCGGTAGCTGTTCCCGGTGCGAAACTGCCTACGAACGTGGAGCGCTTTATGGAAGCCAGTCAGGGAGCCTCTCTGCTCTTTTTCGATTCTTACGATGCGCTGAAATTTTTCTTTGTCCATTCCTTGAAATGGGAGGATAAGGAAGAAGCCTTATTGCCCGATTTGGCCGAATTCCGCAATTTTGTAGTCTATGGCAATCCGAAAGGACTGCTGATTGGCCCCGACGTGGCTACGTTCTTTGCCGATAAGAATAATCCTTTATATAATAAGGAGGAAACGGCTGAAGTGGCTTATGAACTGTTTTGTGAGGAGGGGCTGTGTCCGTTCGACTTGTTGAAGTATGGCATGGAACATCATCTGCTGGATGAGGCTCAGTTTCCGTTTGCCAACGGTAAGCAGCTTCTGCACGACAACTGGGATTTTATTGCCCGCTGGTTCCTAGGGGAGTATTATGAAGGAGATTGACGATAAAAGTAGAATATATTTATGCCAATAAAAAAGAACCACAATCCTTTTGCCGGAAAGGCACAGGCTAAAGGAGGAAAAAAGAAGCCGTCGGGAAAACGGATTGGAAAATCGAAGCCCGCAAAAGCAAACAATCAGTTAAATCGGAGGGTAAAGTAAGAAAATACGGTAGAAACATGAAAAATAGATGTCTTTTATTATTGTTGTGTGTATGTTTGTATGTAGGAAACACGTTGGCGGCTCAAGAGCGCACTCAGCCGTGTGCTAACCGCATCGCGTTGATTCCCCAGCCGGCTCATTGTGTGGAGACGGACGATTGTTTCCTGTTGCCCGATCGGCTGAAGGCTTACATCGCTCCCTATGACGGAGACAGTATCAAGCAGGTTTTTTCGGCTTTCCGCTCCGACTTGCAAACGGCTATTGGCACCGACGTAGCGCTGGTGCGCAAACCTGGTAAGGCAGGACTGGTGTTGCAGTTGGATCGTACATTGGCCAAGGAAGCTTATCGTTTGAACGTGTCTGATCGTCAGATGAAACTTGAGGCTGCCGGTCCTGCCGGATTCTATTATGGTTTGCAGACACTGCGTCAGTTGATAGGCCGTGAGGTGGTAGCAGGAGTGGCTTATGCCGATTCGTGCGGCTGGCAAGTGCCCGGAGTAGAGATTGAAGATACCCCCCGCTTTGAATGGCGCGGTTTCATGCTGGATGAAGGCCGTCATTTCTTCGGCAAAGAGCAGATTAAGAAGGTGATTGATATGCTGGCTGTCTATAAGATGAACCGTTTTCACTGGCATCTCACTGAAGACCAGGGCTGGCGCATCGAAATCAAGAAATATCCCAGACTGACGGAAGTGGGTGCCTGGCGTAACAGCAAGGCTTTGGCTTATGGAAAGGCTCCCAATGACACCTTGCGCTATGGAGGCTATTATACACAGGATGATATCCGGGAAATCGTGGCTTATGCCAAGCAGCGGTTTATAGAGATTATTCCGGAAATTGACATACCGGGACATTCCCAGGCGGCTGTGGCTGCTTATCCGGAGTTTCTGGCTTGCGACCCTGAACACAAGCATGAAGTGTGGTTGGGGCAGGGCGTTTCAACGGATGTCATCAATGTGGCTCACCCCAAGGCGTTGCAGTTTGCCAAGGATGTGATTGATGAGTTGATAGATTTGTTTCCGTTCTCTTATCTGCATTTGGGTGGCGATGAATGTCCTACACATAAATGGCAGCAAAACGAGGCATGCAAGGCTTTGTTGAATGAGCTGGGGTCTACCAACTTCCGAGATTTGCAACTTCATTTTTACCGGCAGCTGAAGGCGCATATGGCAGCTAAGCCGAAAGAGCAGCAGCGTCGCCTGGTGTTCTGGAACGAAGTGCTTCACGGCAACACCGAGATGATTGGTAAAGATATTGTTGTCATGGCTTGGGTAGGAGCGAATGCGGCTGCCAAGCAGGCTGCCGGACAGGGTATGGAAGTGATTCTTTCTCCGCAGATTCCGTATTATATCAACCGCAAGCAATCGAAATTGCCTACCGAACCGATGTCTCAGGGAAGAGGTACCGAAACGGTAGAGGCTGTGTATGCCTATCAGCCTATGAAGGGAGTCGATGCCCGTTTGCAACCGCTCTATAAAGGGGTGCAAGCGAATTTTTGGACGGAATGGGTCATGGAGCCAAGTGTATTGGAATACCTGATGCTGCCCCGTCTGGCTGCTGTTGCTGAGGCGGGTTGGACTCCGCAGGAAAAGCGTGATTATGCTGATTTCGTGCGCCGCATCCGCAAAGATGCTTTACTGTATCAGCTGAAAGGATGGAACTACGGAAAGCATGTGATGAAATAAGGATAGTATTCACAATTGAAAGTAATTAAAACCTATTCTCTTTGCATATAGCATAAGATGATAGTTTTTTTGTTATATGTATTTTGTGTAAATATATGAAATAGATAATACTGATTTTAGGATATGATATTTTTTTATTATTTTTTTCTATTTTACATACGTACTTTTGATATAGTAGTTGTCTTAATATAAAATCGATGTTAATATTCACTATTAAAAATACTAGAAATGAAACATTTATTTTCCGTAAATCTGTATAAGGAATATAGCTATTTGAAATTAAATGAGTTAGAAGAATTACCTTGTTTGGGGGTAACGATTTGGCAACCGTCCCAATTGCTGTGGTCTGCGTTATATTACTTTTCAAGTAACTCTTTTCCTTTTACAAATTTAGAAAAAAAATAGAGATATGAGAAACTTATTTTAGCGCATTATTTCAGTTTGCTTATATAGTAAAAGACCATGAAAGGCAATTTAAAGCTCCTCCCCCTCTTTTAACTATAGATTGCATCTGCACCTGATAAATTCTACCATCATACTCTGGAAACAGTTTTT
>Virginia_p1__coassemble_2471_pt1 | contig 7041 bp, 4 predicted proteins | sample Virginia_p1__metabat2_high_PE_023 | metagenome-assembled genome bin Virginia_p1
TTTTTCTTTAATGAAGCAAAGATACGCTTTTGAATGGAAAAAAATGATTGATTGTTTATGAAACCATAAAAAAAAACATTATCTTTGCCGCCGTTGATACATTCTACAGTTCAACGTAACATACCCCATATTCATATTAAAAGAAATAGAATTAGCTCGCATAAAGTAGTAGCTATAGGCTGTAATCAGATAGCCCGAATTCTGCTAAAAAATTAATAACTTACCATATTATATGTATAATATCATTCAACTAAACGACAAAGAATTGTCGGAACTTCAATCTATAGCCAAAGAGTTGGGTATCAAAAAGGCAGACTCCTTTAAGAAGGAAGACCTTGTCTACAAGATACTCGACGAACAGGCAATTGTAGGAGCTACCAAGAAAGTGGCTGCAGAAAAACTGAAAGAAGAAAGAAAGGAAGACAAAAAGAAGCGCTCTCGCACTACTTCTGCCAAGAAAGAAGAGAAAGCGGCTCCTGCTGTGAAAGAGGGAGAGGCTGCTAAAGAGACTGCTGCTCCGGCAAAGGCTAAACAGGAATCGAAAGTAGAAACAAAGGAGGGAGCTGCCGGCTCTGACGAGGAGGCTGCTCCGAAGCGCAAGGTGGGACGCCCGCGCAAGACTGCTTCGGCAAAGAAAGAGGCCGAAAACGGCAAACCGGCAGTTCAGGAGGGAACTGCAGATGAGGCTGTAAATGAGGCTGCTCCCCAGAGAGGTGATGAACCCGCTGCCAAGAATGCGGAAAGAAAAGCGGCTGCAAGCCAGTCGGAAGAATCTGTTCCGGCAGCTGCAGACAAAAAGAAAAAAGAGACACGGGTAGCCGATGATGAAAATGCACTTCTGGCTGCAATGAATGACAATGAATTTATTCCTATCGAGGACTTACCTTCAGAAAAAGTGGAACTTCCTTCAGAACTTTTTGGTAAGTTTGAAGCTACCAAGGTGGAACCTGTAAATCCCAATAACGGTGCTGCTTCTCAATCTCAGCAACCGGCTCATCAGCCTCGTCCGCGCATTGTGCGTCCGCGCGACAACAATAACAACAACGCTGCCAGCAACAATAACAACAATAATAATAACAATAATAACAATAACGGCAGCAACAATAACAACAACTCCAATTTCCAGCGGAATAACAGCCAGAACCAGCAGCGTTCGGTGATGACACGCAACAATAATAATAACAATAACAACAACAATAACAATAATCCGTCGAACAATGGCGGTGATAATGCGCCCGTTCAACAGGAACGCAGAGCTCCCGAGCGTGAAAAGGCTTATGAGTTTGACGATATCCTCAGCGGCGTAGGTGTGTTGGAAATCATGCAGGATGGATATGGATTCTTGCGTTCTTCTGATTACAACTACCTTTCTTCTCCCGATGATATCTATGTGTCTCAGTCGCAGATCAAGCTGTTCGGCTTGAAGACAGGGGATGTGGTAGAAGGTGTTATCCGTCCGCCGAAGGAAGGCGAAAAGTATTTCCCGCTCGTAAAGGTTTCTAAAATCAACGGCCGTGATGCAGCTTTTGTGCGCGACCGCGTTCCTTTCGAACATCTCACTCCTTTGTTCCCGGATGAGAAATTCAAACTCTGCAAAGGCGGTTATTCAGACAACTTGTCTGTCCGTATTGTCGACCTCTTTGCTCCTATCGGTAAAGGTCAGCGTGCGCTGATCGTGGCTCAGCCCAAGACCGGTAAGACGATTTTGATGAAGGATATTGCCAATGCCATTGCAGCCAACCATCCGGAAGTGTATATGATTATGCTTTTGATTGATGAACGTCCGGAGGAAGTAACCGACATGGCTCGCAGTGTGAATGCTGAAGTGATTGCTTCTACGTTCGACGAACCGGCTGAGCGCCATGTGAAGATTGCCGGCATTGTGTTGGAAAAAGCCAAACGTCTGGTGGAATGTGGACACGATGTGGTGATTTTCCTCGACTCTATTACGCGTCTGGCCCGTGCATACAACACCGTTTCTCCGGCTTCCGGCAAGGTGCTTTCGGGTGGTGTGGATGCCAATGCACTGCACAAGCCCAAGCGTTTCTTCGGTGCGGCACGTAACATTGAGAACGGCGGGTCGCTCACTATCATTGCGACAGCTTTGATTGATACAGGTTCGAAGATGGATGAGGTTATCTTTGAAGAATTCAAGGGTACGGGTAACATGGAGTTGCAGCTCGACCGCAACCTGTCCAACAAACGTATCTTCCCTGCTGTCAACATCACTGCTTCCAGCACACGCCGGGACGACTTGCTGCTCGACAAGACTACGCTCGACCGTATGTGGATTCTGCGTAAGTACTTGGCCGATATGAATCCTATTGAGGCGATGGATTTCGTGAAAGACCGTCTGGAAAAGACGAAAGATAATGATGAATTCTTGATGAGCATGAATTCTTAAAAGAACCTGAACTCATGACGATCATGAATTCATAAAAAAAACCTGGATTCTTTATAAGCAATCTGCTGAGATATACGTTTGTGTAATTGATCCAGATTGTATGATAGATAAAATTAACGGTGCATCAGTCGCGTCTTCTGAAAGCGGTTGGTGCACCGTTTGTTTTATTTTTGTGGAAATTGCTTTCATTATCGTTCAAACGGACATCAGCTTTTCACTTCCTCCCTTTTTTTTCTTATTTTTGCTCCAAATTAACTTTACTTTATTCTATCGTAACATGAAGACCTTTTATCCTTTCATGGGGCTGGCCTTTTGTGGTGTAGCAGTCCAGGCACAAGAAAAGCCGAACTTTCTGATTATTCAATGTGACCATCTCACACAGCGCGTGGTCGGAGCATACGGACATACAAAAGGTTGTACCGACCCGATTGATGAAGTGGCTTCCAGGGGAGTCGTTTTTTCCAATGCGTATGTAGGATGTCCGCTGAGCCAGCCGTCGCGTGCAGCTTTGTGGAGCGGTTTGATGCCTCACCAGACAAACGTGCGTTCCAACTCTGCGGAACCCACCAACCAGCCGCTGCCCAGCCATGTCCCTACTTTGGGAAGTGTCTTTTCGGAGAATGGCTATGATGCAGTGCATTTCGGAAAGACGCACGATATGGGTGCACTGAGAGGATTTAAACATAAAGAACCCGTGGCCAAGCCGTTTACCGATCCGGAATTTCCGGTCAACAACGACAGCTTCCTTGATGTGGGCACGTGTGAAGATGCCGTGGCTTATCTGAGCAATCCGCCGCAGCAGCCGTTTATCTGTGTGGCCGATTTTCAGAATCCTCACAACATCTGCGGCTTTGTGGGAGCCAACGAGGGCAAACAGGCGCTGTCGTTCAAGGGAGAGTTGCCGCCCTTGCCGGACAACTTTGATGTGGAAGACTGGAGCAATGTGCCGGTGCCGGTGCAGTATATCTGCTGTACACATCGCCGCATGACGCAGGCTTCTCATTGGACAGACGAGCAGTATCGGCAGTATATCGCTGCTTTCCAGTACTACACCAAGATGGTGTCCAAGCAGATTACGCAGGTGCTCGATGCGCTCTATTCCACTCCTGCGGGCAAGAATACGATTATTGTCTTTATGGCCGATCATGGCGACGGTATGGCATCACACCGCATGGTGACCAAGCATATCAGTTTCTATGATGAGATGACCAACATTCCGTTTATCTTTGCCGGACCGGGCATCAAGCAGCAGAAAAAGCCGGTAGACCAGTTTCTGACCCAGCCTACCATCGATCTGCTGCCTACGCTGTGTGACCTGGCGGGCATTGCAACGCCGGCCGATAAAGCCGGTATCAGCCTGGCGCCTACTTTGAGGGGCGATAAGCAGGAGAAGACGCATCCGTATGTCGTGTCTGAATGGCACACAGAGTATGGATATATCACGACTCCGGGGCGTATGGTGCGCGGACCGAGATATAAGTACACGCATTATCTGGAAGGCAACGGGGAGGAACTTTACGACATGAAGAAGGATCCGGGTGAAAAGGTCAACCTGGCCAAAAATCCGAAATACGCCAAGATTCTGGCCGAACACCGGGCGATGCTGGATGACTATATCGTTCGCTCCAAGGATGATTACCGCAGCCTGAAGGTGGATACCGATGCGCGCAGCCGGCAGCATGCACCGGGGTATCCTCATCATGAAGGACCCTGTGTAAGGGAATATAGACCAAGAAAATAACGATTTATGTATACCAACAAACAAATCTGGAGTGTCAGTTATCCGATACTGTTGAGCTTGCTGGCACAAAATGTAATCAATGTTACCGATACAGCTTTCCTGGGCCACGTCAATGAGGTGGCCTTGGGGGCTTCTGCTATGGGTGGACTGTTTTATATCTGTATCTTTACCATTGCGTTCGGATTCAGCACCGGTTCGCAGATCGTGATTGCCCGCCGCAATGGGGAAGGGCGCTACACGGATGTGGGTCCGGTGATGATGCAGGGTGTGATGTTTCTGTCTTTCATGGCGCTGTTGCTCTTTGGTCTGACCAAGGCATTCGGAGGAAGTATCATGAGGCTGCTTGTCTCTTCAGAGGCCATTTATGACGAAACGATGGTCTTTCTCGACTGGCGCATCTACGGCTTTTTCTTCTCCTTTGTCAATGTCATGTTCCGTGCCTTGTATATCGGCATCACCCGTACCAAGGTGTTGACCATCAATGCTGTGGTGATGGCGCTCACAAATGTGGTGCTCGACTATGTGTTGATTTTCGGTAAATGGGGATTTCCGGAGATGGGAGTCAAGGGTGCAGCCATTGCTTCTGTGCTGGCTGAGGCTTCTTCCATTCTTTTCTTCCTCATCTACACCTATTTCACGGTTGATTTGAAGAAATACGGACTGAACCGCATCCATACGTTCGACTCGGCTCTGCTGATGCGCATCCTGAGCATTTCCTGCTTCACGATGATGCAGTATTTCCTTTCCATGGGTACGTGGTTTGTCTTTTTCGTGGCTATCGAACGCCTCGGACAGCGCGAGCTGGCCATTGCCAATATCGTGCGGAGCATCTATGTGGTGATGCTGATTCCGGTCAACTCCTTGGCCACTACGGCCAACAGCCTGGTGAGCAATGTCATTGGGGCGGGAGGTGTGCATCATGTGATACCGCTCATCAACAAAATTGCCCGTTTCTCGTTTTTCATCATGCTGGGGATGGTGGCCGTTACGGCTTTGTATCCGCAGCTTCTGCTGTCGGTATATACCAGTGATCCTGTCCTGGTGGCCGACTCCATCTCTTCGGTGCATGTCATTTGCATCGCCATGCTGATTGCTTCGGTGGCGAATGTGGTGTTCAACGGCATATCCGGTACGGGCAATACGCAGGCTGCGCTGCTGCTCGAAACCATTACGATTGCCATCTACGGTTCGTACATCATTTTTATCGGCATGATTATCAAGGCGCCGGTGGAAATTTGCTTTACGATTGAGATTCTGTACTATACCCTGCTGCTGCTTACGAGTTATATTTATTTCAAAAAAGCAAAATGGCAGAATAAAAAGATATAAAATACAAGAGAATTTCGTACATTTGCAGGCTCAAAGTATTAATATGTAAATAAATAACTATGTTCGATAATTTAAGTGAAAGACTAGAACGGTCATTCAAGATTCTGAAAGGTGAGGGTAAAATCACCGAAATCAACGTGGCGGAGACGCTGAAAGATGTTCGTAAGGCACTTCTCGATGCCGACGTAAACTATAAAGTGGCTAAGAGCTTCACCGATACTGTGAAGGAAAAAGCAATCGGTCAGAATGTGCTTACAGCGGTGAAACCCAGCCAGTTGATGGTGAAGATTGTGCACGACGAGTTGACCAGCCTGATGGGTGGTGAAACAGCTGACATCAATATCGACGGTCGTCCGGCTGTTATCCTGATGTCGGGTTTGCAGGGTTCTGGTAAAACGACTTTCTCCGGTAAGCTGGCTCGCATGCTGAAAACCAAGAAGAATCGCAAGCCGTTGCTGGTTGCCTGCGACGTGTATCGTCCGGCCGCTATCGAACAGTTGCGTGTGCTGGCCGAGCAGATTGATGTGCCGATGTATTGCGAACTCGACAGCAAGAACCCGGTATTGATTGCTCAGCACGCTATTCAGGAGGCTAAAGCTAAGGGATACGACTTGGTGATTGTCGATACAGCCGGTCGTCTGGCTGTTGACGAGCAGATGATGAACGAGATTGCTGCTATCAAGGAAGCTATCAATCCGAGCGAAATTTTGTTTGTGGTCGACTCCATGACCGGTCAGGATGCGGTGAATACTGCCAAGGAATTCAACGAGCGTCTTGATTTCGACGGCGTGGTACTGACGAAGCTCGATGGTGATACCCGTGGTGGTGCGGCGCTTTCTATCCGTACGGTGGTCAACAAGCCGATTAAGTTTGTGGGTACCGGCGAAAAGCTGGAGGCTATCGACCAGTTCCACCCCGCCCGTATGGCCGACCGTATCTTGGGTATGGGTGATATCGTGTCGCTGGTAGAACGTGCTCAGGAGCAATACGACGAAGAAGAAGCCAAGCGCTTGCAGAAGAAGATTGCCAAGAACCAGTTCGACTTCAACGACTTCCTCAGCCAGATTGCCCAAATCAAGAAGATGGGTAACCTGAAAGAGTTGGCATCGATGATTCCGGGTGTGGGTAAGGCTATCAAGGATATTGACATTGATGACAATGCTTTCAAGAGCATCGAAGCGATTATCTATTCTATGACGCCGGAAGAACGTTCTCATCCGGAAATCCTGAACGGTTCTCGCCGTACGCGTATCGCTAAGGGTAGCGGAACCAGCATTCAGGAGGTGAACCGCTTGCTGAAGCAGTTTGACCAGACTCGTAAGATGATGAAGATGGTTACTGGAGGTAAGATGGGTAAGATGATGCCGAAGATGAAGCGTTGAGCAGACTGATAAGCCAAAAATAACTATTATAATCCATTTGAATTAAACTTGGTGGAAGAATCGGGCAAGTTGCTGATAAGGCAGCTATGCCCGATTTTTCTATCAGGTTTTTTTGTTTCTTTTCATGCGTGTGTTTGTTTAAGTTGCCGGGGCGTTGGAGTGGCGGTGTTTATGCCCTTTTGGAG
>Virginia_p1__coassemble_3149_pt1 | contig 5410 bp, 4 predicted proteins | sample Virginia_p1__metabat2_high_PE_023 | metagenome-assembled genome bin Virginia_p1
CTGCAGCACAAAATAAAATAGCCCGTGTGGCTTTCCGCATCAATCCGGATGTGGGTGCACATACCCATGCCAACATCACTACCGGACTGGCCGAAAATAAATTCGGAATCAGTATGGAGGATATGGATCGTGTGATTGATATTGCGCAGGATATGAAGCATGTGCAATTTATCGGGCTGCATTTCCATATCGGTTCTCAGATTCTGGATATGGGCGACTTTATCGCTTTGTGCAACCGCGTGAATGAGTTGCAGGATAAGCTGGAGGCTCGTCGCATCCTGGTGGAGCATATCAATGTAGGAGGTGGCTTGGGCATTGATTATGCTCATCCTAACCGTCAGGCGGTTCCTAATTTTAAAGAGTATTTTGCTACGTATGCCGGACAGCTGAAACTGCGCCCTTATCAGAAACTTCATTTTGAATTGGGTCGTGCTGTTGTGGGACAATGTGGCACGCTGGTGTCTAAGGTGTTGTATGTGAAGCAAGGTGCTAAAAAGAAATTTGCAATTCTGGATGCAGGAATGACTGACCTTATCCGTCCGGCGTTGTATCAGGCATATCATAAGATGGAGAATATCACTTCTGATGCTCCTATGGAAACGTATGATGTCGTCGGACCTATCTGTGAGTCGTCTGACGTGTTTGGCAAAGCCATCGATTTGAACGGGGTAAAACGGGGAGATCTGGTTGCTCTCCGCTCGGCAGGTGCTTACGGTGAAGTAATGGCTTCAGGATATAATTGCCGTGAATTGCCGAAGGCTTATATGTCCGACGAACTGGTTCGATGACGGATGGTCTGTCAGCGGACGGGAGGCGCTTGGAAAAATAAGATTGTATGAAACAACACTTGCTTATTACTTGTTATCATTGATAATGGAGCTAAAGAAATAAAATGGTATTAACCTATTAAATAGTTGTGATTATGATTTCAGAAAAATTACAAAAAGCAATCAACGAACAGGTTACATTCGAAATGTGGTCTGCTAATCTTTATTTGGCTATGTCTTTCTATTTTGAAAGAGAAGGTTTCAGTGGTTTTGCTCACTGGATGAAAAAACAGTCGCAGGAAGAACTGGAGCATGCTTGCACAATGGCAGAGTATGTCATGAAACGTGGCGGTGTGGCTTTGGTGGATAAGGTGGATGTTGTTCCCAACGGTTGGGGAAGTCCGCTGGAAGTATTTGAACAGGTTTATAAGCATGAATGTCATGTGTCTCAGCTGGTAGACAAGTTGGTAGACTTGGCTGCTGCCGAAAATGACAAGGCTACGCAGGATTTCCTGTGGGGTTTTGTGCGTGAGCAGGTGGAAGAAGAAGCTTCAGTACTGGGTATCGTTGAAAAACTGAAGAAAGCAGGCGAAGCCGGTGTCTTGTTTATGGATTCCAAATTAGGCCAACGTGCATAAGAAATTGACTTTGTGAATCAATTCAATAAAAAAGGCTGTCCGTCGTGACAGCCTTTTTTTATTGAAATAGGATTGCTTATTTCAGTACGCCTAAGTCTTTGCCTACCTTGATGAATGCAGCAATACATTTGTCGAGGTGCTCTCTTTCGTGACCTGCTGAAATCTGCACGCGGATACGGGCCTGTCCTTTCGGCACTACCGGATAGTAGAAGCCTGTAACATAGATGCCTTCTTCCTGCATGCGGGCAGCATAGATTTGAGAAAGTTTGGCATCATACAGCATCACGGCACAGATGGCACTTTGAGTGGGCTTGATATCAAATCCGGCAGCAGTCATCTTGTCGCGGAAGTAAGTCACGTTTTCCACCAGTTTGTCGTGGATAGCATTGCTTTCTTTCAGCATTTTGAATACTTCCAGGCTGGCACCGATGATGCCCGGAGCCAATGAGTTGGAGAACAGGTAAGGACGGCTGCGCTGACGGAGCAGGTCGATGATTTCCTTGCGTCCTGTGGTGAATCCGCCTAAAGCACCGCCGAATGCTTTACCCAGGGTGCCTGTGTAAATGTCTACACGGCCGTGGGTGTTGTACAATTCGCTGACGCCATGTCCTGTAGCACCGACAACGCCTGCTGAGTGAGATTCATCTACCATGACGAGGGCGTCGTATTTTTCGGCCAGGTCACAGATCTGATCCATTGGAGCCACGTTACCATCCATAGAGAACACACCGTCTGTCACGATGATGCGGAAACGCTGTGCTTGTGCTTCCTGCAGACATCTTTCCAAGTCTTGCATATCTGCATTGGCATAGCGGTAGCGTTTAGCCTTGCAAAGGCGTACACCATCAATGATGGAAGCGTGGTTCAGTGAATCGGAAATGATGGCATCCTCATCAGTGAAAAGGGGTTCGAACACACCGCCGTTTGCATCAAAACAAGCTGCATACAAAATGGTGTCTTCAGTTTGGAAATAGTCAGAAATGGCTGCTTCCAGTTCTTTGTGAATATCTTGAGTACCACAAATAAAGCGCACGGACGACATACCATATCCGCGACGGTCCATCATTTCCTGTGCGGCCTTGATGAGGCGAGGATGATTGGATAGTCCCAAATAGTTGTTGGCACAGAAATTGAGCACTTCTTTGCCTTTCACTGTAATGGCTGCTTGTTGCGCACTTTCAATGAGTCGTTCTTCTTTATAAAGCCCGGCTTCCTTAATTTCTGCCAATGTCTGGCAGAGGAATTCTTGCATTTTACCGTACATAGTGTTTGAGAATTAAGTTTGAATACAAAGAACATACTTTTTATTGGAATAACCATGTTTTTTTTGATTAAAATCTGAAAAAAAAGTGCTTACTTTGTGCACTATTTAGCTTATTAACTCAAGTACGAAGAAAATGAAACGCATTTTAATTATTGGAGCCACTGGACAGATTGGTTCCGAACTTACAATGGAGTTGCGTAAACGCTATGGAAACTCAAATGTAGTAGCTGGTTATATTCCGGGTGCTGAACCTAAAGGTGAATTGAAAGAGTCCGGACCATCGGCTGTTGCAGACGTCACTGATGCCCAACAAATTGCCGCTGTGGTAGAAGAATATAAAATTGATACGATCTACAATTTGGCTGCTTTGTTGTCGGTAGTAGCAGAATCTAAACCCAAACTGGCTTGGAAGATTGGTATTGATGGTTTGTGGAATGTGCTGGAAGTGGCACGTGAAAAAGGATGTGCTGTCTTTACTCCGAGTTCTATCGGTTCTTTCGGTGCCAACACTCCTCATGTGCAAACTCCGCAAGATACGATTCAACGTCCTCGTACTATGTATGGGGTTACTAAGGTGACTACAGAATTGCTGAGCGATTACTACTTTAATAAATATGGAGTGGATACCCGTGCGGTACGTTTCCCCGGTATCATTTCGAATGTGACCCCTCCGGGTGGCGGAACAACCGACTATGCTGTCGATATCTATTATTCGGCTGTGAAGGGTGAGAAGTTTGTTTGTCCGATTAAGCAAGGCACACTGATGGATATGATGTATATGCCCGATGCGCTGAATGCTGCCGTTATGTTGATGGAAGCAGATCCGGCTAAACTGATTCATCGTAATGCCTTCAATATCGCTTCCATGAGTTTTGATCCCGAAGAAATTTACCAATCTATCAAACTGCATGTACCCGACTTCGAAATGGTGTATGATGTGGATTCTTTGAAACAGCGTATCGCTGACAGTTGGCCAGATAGCTTGGATGATACTTGTGCCCGTGAAGAATGGGGCTGGAAACCGGCTTATAATTTGGAAAGCATGACTGTGGATATGCTGGAAAAATTAAGATTGAAATTGAAATAATGAGAAAACTTATTGCAGGGGTCATTGCATTGGGATTGCTGTTGTCATGTAGCAACAGTAAAACAAAGGGTGGCCCCTTTGCAGCTACCAACAACGGGGTGGACTCAGCATCGGTTGCCGTTGATTCCATCTTGGCGGAAGACTTGTCGGAGGAGCCTGAACCGACACAGGCTGATGAGTCTTTTGATGATTTTATCTATAATTTTGCTTCGGATAATGCTTTGCAGCGTCGGCGCATCAAATTTCCTTTGCCTTATTACAAAGAGGAACGAAAACTGAACATTGAAGAAAAACATTGGAAACATGATTCGCTGTTTACCAATGACCGGATTTATACTCTCTTGTTTGATAAGGAAAAGGATATGGATCTGGTGGGTGATACTTCGCTGACTTCGGTACAGGTGGAGTGGATCTATGTCAAGACTCAGATGCTGAAGCGTTATTACTTTGAGCGTATCAAGGGTGCCTGGATATTGGAAGCGATCAATTATCGCCCTTTGCAAAAAGATGGTAACGAGGACTTTATGGAGTTCTTCGCTCGTTTTGCCACCGACAGTCTTTTTCAGAGCAGCCGCATTGCCCATCCTTTGATTTTTGTAACCAGTGACCCGGATGATGATTTTTCTATTTTGGAAACAAGCTTGGATTTGAACCAGTGGTTTGCCTTTAAGCCCGAACTGCCTACCGTTCGTCTGTCGAACATCCGGTATGGACAACGGATTGATGCGAATTCTTCCACCAAGATTTTGGCATTGAAAGGGGTAGGAAATGGTTTTTCCAACATTCTTTATTTTCGTCGGAGGGCGGGAGAATGGAAATTATACAAATTTGAGGATACCAGTATTTAGTTTAAACAACAATCATGATGCATTCACTTTTGGCTTATAATACTTTCGGCATTGATGTCAGTGCCGCTCAGTTTTTGGAATATTCATCTGTAGACGAACTGAGGCTGCTGTTGAAGCAGGGGGCGGTTACTCGTCCGTTTCTTCATATAGGTGGTGGCAGTAACCTGCTGTTTACCAAAGATTACGACGGGGTGATTCTTCACTCGTGTATTAAGGGGATTCAAGTGCAGGAGGAAAATGAACGTGAGGTAGTTGTGAGGGTAGGTGCCGGTGAAGTGTGGGATGATTTCGTGGCTTATTGCGTGAAGCAGGGATGGTACGGAGCTGAAAACCTTTCTTTGATTCCGGGTGAAGTAGGAGCGAGTGCTGTGCAGAATATCGGAGCTTATGGCGTGGAAGCGAAGGATTTGATTACGGCTGTGGAAACGATGGATACGGAGGGGCATGTGCGGATTTATCAGGTAGATGAATGTGAATATGCTTATCGGAACAGTCTGTTTAAGCGTCCGGAGTCTAAGTCGATCTTCGTAACTCATGTTTGTTTTCGTTTGAGCAAGGTGGAGCATTATAAATTGGATTACGGCACAATACAGCAGGAATTGACCCGTTATCTGGAGATTACATTGTCTGTTGTCCGGGATGTGATCATTGCTATCCGGGAGAGCAAGCTGCCCGATCCGAAGGTGATGGGGAATGCCGGCAGTTTTTTTATGAATCCGATAGTGTCTGAAGAAACATTCTTATCTCTTCAGCAGGATTTTCCGCTGATGCCCTATTACCGGCAAACCGACGGGAGGGTAAAGATT
>Virginia_p1__coassemble_3555_pt1 | contig 4746 bp, 2 predicted proteins | sample Virginia_p1__metabat2_high_PE_023 | metagenome-assembled genome bin Virginia_p1
CACCAGGTTGGTCATTGCCACCCGTCCGCCGTCAACAAAGAGTTCTACGCTGCTGTTGTCGACAAAGACACGCAACGAATGGCTCTTTCGGGTATCCACAGGTGCCCAAGTACCCAGGGCAAAATCGTTCTGGTAGTTTTCAGTTACCACTTTATAGCGTGCATAGCTTTCCGGTGTGTCCAGATCGTGCGGTTTTACCTTTTTGCCAAAATCCACGATGCCACTTGCTGCACGATCCATCACTACCCGTCCTTTGTCGGCATCCAAATAAATTTTTACTTTTTCACCCAGGCTGTTCAAGAGTTCTACTCCAGCTTGTCCTTTTGACAATGGCGACAGGTTGAATTCCATTTCAAAAGCACCATCAGATGAAGCAAACAGATTGTCGAAACGCTGTTCTTTTTCCAGTTGGAAGTCGGCCTTGGTTTGGGTTTCCTGGCGCAGGTTTTCCAGTTCCTTCACAGGTTCCGCGCTGACATACAGTTGCTGATCGTCGCCTGTATACAGTTTCAATTCGCGTGGCAACGCATTGGCACTGCGGAACTGTTGAGTCGGCGTATCATTCGCATACTGCCAGTTGCTCATCCAAGGCATCGCTATCACCCGGTTGCCCGTATTCGAAAAGCAGACCGTTGCATAATGGTCTTTCCCCCAGTCCAGCCATTTCACTACGTTGGGTTTCGTGTCACAGACAAAACGCTCCCCGTCAAAATCACCGACAAAATACATCGTACCACTGCCGCCGTAGACAAAGCCCGGATTGATGTTGACCAACATGACCCATTTCTGCTGCTTGGGATTATCGTCTACCGCCAACTGCACAAAATCAGGACATTCAAACTGGTTGGGCTGCGGACCGTATCCCTGACCAAATTCACTCATGTATTTCCAGTCTTTCAAATTCGTTGAAGCATAGAAACGCATATTCTTGTCGGCACTGACAATCATCACCCATTTCTGCTGAGGTTCATACCAAAAGACTTTGGGGTCGCGGAAATTCTGCAAACCGTCAAAAGGAGTCAGAATCGGATTCTTTTCGTACTTTGTGTAGGTACGTCCATTGTCCTTGCTGTAAGCCAGGCATTGCACCTGGCGCTGTCCGCCCGGTACATTCTTGTGTGATGTGTAAAAAGCAAGCATTGTATTTTGTCCATAGCCAGCGCTGCCGTCTTTATCTACGATAGCACTACCAGAAAAGATGTGTCCCAACGTATCTCGGGCAATGGCAGGATTTAAATGATCCCAGTGCACCAGATCTTTGCTCACCGAATGTCCCCAGTGCATGTTGCCCCACACCGATCCGTACGGATTATACTGGAAATAAAGATGATACTCACCGTCTTTGTACACCAAACCATTGGCATCGTTCATCCAGCCATACAACGGTGTATGGTGATAAACCGGGCGGAACTGTTCCCGATTGCTTGTATCAAATATGTCGGATACTTTCAGACTGTCCCAGCATATGGCATCGGCAGCCACCTGGCGGATACGTACCGTAGCCTTTTCCATTCCTTCCGGCAAAGTAAGCGGAATATAATATTCCACATGGTCGGTGGCCAGGCGGATATCCATTTCGGTATCCGTAGCCTGCCCTGTATCCAGCGTAACACCTCCCTCGGCGCAGTTCTCCTGAATCGGAAGCAGCAAGTATTTGGAGGGTTGGTTTACATGTACAAGGGTCAAGGTGTCACCTTGATGTTCGATGCTCAGGGTTGGTTTGGGATGTTGGCATGAAGTTGCTGCGAGAGCTAAAGCCAAACAGAAAGTAGAAGAAAATAAGTTTGTTTTCATGATTGTTTTATTAGGTTGCTATTAGTTATGTTTCAGAGTGATAAAGTACCGGCAAAGATAAGCGGCTGCGCATTTACCGGCTGCAACATTTGTTTCAATTGCTGTAATATTTGATACCTGAGAAGTTAAAAAGTAACTTTTGCTGCCAGTTCCACAGTAAATGGGCGTATGTAACTACCTGCCATCCAGGCCCCGTTGTATTTAGATGCATCTTCCTTGTCCACCAGCTCGGCACCAGAAATACTTCCCTTGGCACCTGTCTGATTCAAGAAGTTGATAACTGTACCGCTCAACGACAGATGCTTGTTCACAGTCCAGTTGATGCCTCCGAAAGTTTCCCAGCGTCCATTGAAATAATAGGCATTCTTGATGTTGGCATAAGTCTTGCTAAAGTAACGGAAGCTGGCCCATACCTTCAAATCGGGAGTGATACAATAACTGGGATCCAACTCAATCAATACTTTAGGTATTTCCGTTACGATATTGCCGGTAGCATTGATACCCGATTCCGTTCCGTCGCTGAAGACCACACTGGTTTCGTATTTTTTATACTTGGGGCTCTGGTAAGTGAACAGGAAATGAAAAGCAAATCCTTTGAAAGGCTTGATGACAGCATCCGTGGTCCAGCCGATGGTTTCGATGTCGTAGCTCAAAGCAGAAGCCTTAATGTCGGCCGAATTATTCGGATTAATCAGGTTCAACGTCGAATTGTTGTTTGTCTTGCCGATATACGAGAACAAGGAAGTCAGACTGATCCACGTATTGTTGAAATAGATACCTGCACGGCCCAACGGAATGGTGATTTTATCGACGTTCGGCAGCTCGGCCGAGGCGAAGTTGGACAGGTTGGGTCGCTGTGTATTGTAAGTGAAGTCGGCTGTAAATCCAAATTGTTTAGTCATCTTGTAAGTGGCTGCCGCCGTAAAAGCCATGTTCAGCCAATCGTAGCTGTAGGCGCGAGGGGCGATGACGGTACCATCGGCAGCCAGTGCACCGATATGATAGTTGGCAAAGCGACCCACAGGTTTGCCTTCGTCGTTGTAGACAGCTAAATTGCTTCCCGACAGGTGCTGATATTCCAAACGGGCTCCGTAGTATACGTTCCATTTGTCGCAGATATCCCAATCATGTGTGGCATACAAGGCCAACTTGTTTTCATGGCCCTTGTAATATTCCGAAGCATTCTGATTCAGATTGTAATAGGGCGTTTCTCCATAATAGTGATTGGTGGATGAAGCAGGTCCGTAAAGAATTTCAGGATACGCACTGACCGTATGATCATACATCGTGGTATTTGATGCATAATCCACGTCGTAGTACCATTCGTTTACCCCCAAACGCCAGGTCATGTGCTCATAACGGCGCGACAGTTCGGTGGTCAGGAAAAACTCATCAATCATACCCCGGTTGAAACACGACATACGGCTTTGTACATAACCGTCATAGGGATTCATTGTTCCGTCCAACGCCTTTATCTGATATCCATCCGCCAACGTCTTTTGTTGCATAGCCATAGGCGTCTGATAGAGATACGAACCTAACGCATGATCATACTTCATGTTCACTTTCCATTCCAGTCCGTTGTCCCAGCGATAGCGATTCATCAGCGTCAACTGGTTGCCACGGCTGGCTGTTGCATCATACAGATTCGTTTTCTTCATCTCACCGGTACGGATATCCATATAAACGATATCCGAGACGTTGGGCAGATAAGAGGATGTTCCCAAGCTGAATCCCGGGATTTCCCGGACACTGCCATCTCCTGTATAGATAAAGGGAGCCCCCGTAGTTGCATTCGACAGCCAATGGCTGTTGCTGTAATGATACACGGCCGACAGCTGGCCACGATTTTCGTGATACCGTTTGGTCAAGGCAAACTTGTAGATTTGAGTACGGTCCTGATACTGGGCAAAGCGGAGTTTGAAAGAACCCGGATCAAAGTTCTGGTAAATACTCCCGCTGTAAAACCAGTCTTTGCCCAAACGGCCATTCAGATTCAAGTCAAACTGTTGTTTTCCGAAGTGATTGGTGTTATAGTTTAATACTCCATTAAACGGTTTCTCCTTGTCTACCCCCAATTCGGTAAACGAATTCACGGCATAGCCGATATTGCCCGTTGTCATTGCGGTTTCTGAAATCTTCAACAGCCCGGTATGCCCCAAACTGCTGTCTCCTCGCCAATGCGTATTTACATTGTGCGGGTTCGAATTGTACACGACTGGAATCCCGTTTTCTAACACATTTACATCTCCTCCCGGCAAACCGATAGAAATCTCGCGCGGACCATTGGCACTGGCTGCATTCAGCATCACATTGCGGTTTCCTTCCTCTTTGGAAGAACTCTTCCCCTTAATAGAATCTTGTTGCGCATATCCGTTGAGACAGGCTGCTGTCAAAACAGCAAATAATGTGTTTTTTCTGAAATTGAATGATTTTTTGTTCATAGCATTTGTTCGTAAAAGTTTCTTGGGCGAAAGTAGGGGAAATAAATATCAGCCCATAAAACAGATGTTTCACACGCTGTAAAAAATGATACGTTGTAACAAAACTGATTCATTTTGAAACATTATTAGGTGTTCTACTGATAATTAACCGGGATAGTGTGCTGTTGTATGGGACAGTGTGCTGTATGGGATTGGGTTGGCCGTTTCGAATGTTATGCCTAAGTAAGTTCACTCAATCTTTTGTTTAAACCTGATAAAGTTGACTTTATGATTCCCCATTACAGCTTTCTATACAAAGCCTATAGCTTTATGGGTCATAAACCTATAGGTTTAGCACTCGTAAACCTACGCTTTAGGGTTGCTAAAGTGGCGCTTTATAATAGCTAAAGTGCCACTTTTTTTAGCTAATTTGCTGCTTTCTTTATTCTTCATATGATAGCCGGGTAGACAGTGTGTCGATTGATGTGCTATATCAGTAGACAGTTTCCCAAATTCTGTTCTGAAACAG